>ERZ781272.233-NODE-233-length-60719-cov-5.179464_pt1 | contig 60719 bp, 61 predicted proteins | sample MGYA00375850_ERZ781272 | MGnify/ENA primary metagenome ERZ781272 (study PRJEB29790, sample SAMN06051246) | human gut metagenome | host: Homo sapiens | place: USA: Cincinnati, Ohio | collected 2013-06-21 | study: EMG produced TPA metagenomics assembly of the Gut...
GTGTTTTATTCAGTTTTCAATGTGACATGGAAAGAAAAGGAGTTAATTTTATGCCCAAATTAGGGTTTTCAGACGGTCTGAGGGGGGGATCGATCTTTTTCTCGGCCCCGGCTGTTTTGTCTGCGTTCTGCTCCGGGGACTTCTGTTCCGGTGTGGCCGGCTTTCACAGGTTCCTTTGTGGGAGCCTGTTCCGGGGCCTTGCCCGGCCCGGTGTCCGGCGCTGCCGTCTCCGGGATTTTTGTGGTCTTATCATCTGGCATACACATTTACCTCCTGATTTTGGACATGAAAAAAGGGTCCTGACTTTTACATCAGGTCCCGGTGGGGTGGTTCCTCCTTTCTCAGCCAAGATACAAAAATACCGCCCGTATTCTCGTTTGGGCGGTATCTCTGCGTAAGATTGGCAGTCCATTGTTAATTTTTATAATGTTCCCTTTGTACACCGTTGCAACCGTATTCAAATGAATCGAAAACAATTTAAGAAAATCATAGATAAAGGACACAATCTAATGAAACCAAGTTTTGCATATACTATCATAGAGTTAGTCTTATCATCCATACAGAAAAGGAGCATGACGCATGTCAAAAAAGAAACAACAAGGATCGTATTTTAAAGACCGGAGAGAGTCAGAGAACAAACGGCAGATACTTATGCAAATATATAGATACCTTTGGAGTACCGCAGTCAGCGTATTTATGAAAACTTGTGAGGCAAACTTGTCCTTACAGACAGAGTGCCAAAAAGGAAACGTGAATGTCATTACTACGGAAAAAGCAGGGATGCCCAATGACCCGGAACGCCTTCAGCTAACGCTTGTTATTATTGGTTCTGCCAGTTTTCGCAGTTTCTTTTTGTTTTTTATTTGTCTACTTGACAGGGAACGGTTCAATAAATTGAAAATCGCCCGGCTTAACTTTAAAAGCAACACCTAATATTTATCATATTTCACACTTACTCCTACTTTCTCCACTCAAAAAGCTTTCCGCTTCCATTACCACCGCTGACGCTTATCTCTCCCTGCAGGATATCACTGCCTGTCTCATAATAAGCGTTTAAGGTTCCCTCATTTCCGAAAACTTCCAGGATTTCCCTGTCAATCAGAATATGTATTTCACGAAAAGACTCCGGAAGCTGCGTCTCCTCTTCTTTATAAATGAGTGCATTTTTTTGAATTATCAGCTTCTGACCGAAAAATTCTACAGCTACAGGAGCCTCATCCTCAAGCTCCAGCATAATTTCCGAAACCACATCCTCGGTGACCTTTGTTTTAAATCCCTGATCCCCCCCATTGTTGGTACGTTGTTTTTTGTTGTTTGTATAGTAGCACACGGTTTTTTATATGTCAATCGGTTGTTATATTTTTTGATGTCAAACTTTATTTTTGGCACATTATTAAAATATTTCCTTGGATTTTCATGCATAATTCCTATGTATTTTATATTTAATATCATTTTTTATGCGATATTAATTATATTTTTTTATGTTTATCGATTGTTATATATTTTCACATACGTCTTTTGCCGCGCCCCATAGCACAATCCTCACGGAATATTCTTTATGTCACAGGAGCGGCATTTAATGACGCAAAAAATCGCCGTACCTCCCGGCACGACGATTTTTTTAATTTGTATTCAGGTACTTTCCCTTTCTGTAAGAGTCACCGGAAAGACAGTTCTTTTCGGCACCATAGTCCCTGCCCCGGCCTGAATCAGCAAAGAAACCGCAGCTTCTGCCATTTCCCTTACCGGCTGGCGAATTGTAGTAATTCCAGGCGTTGTAAGAGATGCTATGTTTACATCATCAAACCCCACCACTTTCATATCTTCAGGTATGGAAATATTTCTTTCACTGCACACTTTAATCACCTGGGCAGCAATTAAATCAGATCCTGCAAAAACGCCATCTGCCTCAGGATATTCATCCAGAGTCCGGCGAATAAACGAATAATAATCCATTTCATTATAATATTCCTGTCCGGAAGTAGCTTTCGAAAAATCCACTCCCTGTTTCCTGCACACATCCTCAAAAGCAGCAGCTCTCTGATCCGACGGCATCTCAAGCTTTAACAGCCCGCCAATAAAAACAAGATGCTTACAGCCTTTGTTGATTAAATGTTCCGCAGCCAGACGGCCACCCTGATAATTATCACATTCTACTCCGGCCGTTCCATCATCCAGATAACGTTCAATCGTTATCAAAGGAAAATCCAGATTCCGGAATTCCTCGGTATGGAGCCCCCCGCTGCACAGAATCAGCCCGGCTACCCTGTTGCTCCGGCACATTTCTATGTATTCCTCTTCCCTGGCATTCTTTCCTTTGGAATTAAAGAGAAGAATCTTATACTTGTTATTATACGCAGCCACTTCGAGATTGCTGATAAGCTTGGCAAAATACGGATGCACAATATGGGGCACAATCACCCCAATGGTATTGCTGCTCTGCTTCGACAGGGAACGTGCCATTTCGTTAGGCTGATAATTCAGCTCTTTCATCACTTCATACACCCGGTTTCTGGTCTTCTCACTGATATATCCCCGGTTATTCAGAACCCTTGACACCGTTCCCACGGTCAGTCCCGACTCCCGTGCAACATCTTTTAAAGTAGCCATACATCACCTTTCCATAATGAAACATTATTTCATCATTTTCCTTATATATTTCCAGCCCTGATTTTCCCGCAAAAGCTCTGCCATACCGGAGGCAGAATCGAACTGTATAATATTATCATAGTATTTTCACTGTACATATGTCAAACGCTACTCATATCGTTTTCAGTAATATCAGTTCTTACCCGTTAATCTTCATCATCTGTTGCACAGGGCGCCAGTTCTTCCGTGTATAAAGAAAAAAAGTGTGTATGTCTGAACGTGTTATGTGTGATCCGCGACTTCCATGATAAGATTTACTACATCCCTGAATCCTTGAAGGTATGCCTTTTCTCCATATTCAGCATTTCTTTCATTACATGCGGATAGTGCTCTGTCTACAATTTCCCATTGCTTCTGAGTCAGACCGATTTTGTCTATACGCAGTATCGCTTTATGGATTTCGTCTTCTTTTTTCTGATAACCTTTATCTTTACTTATAGATTCCTCCAGGGCAGTATTCAGTCTATGTATACAAAACGATTCCAATACGGAATTTGTTACATGTTCCGTATCAAGCGGCGGTTTTCGCTTTTCCAAAATAGCGGGAACATCATGATCCACATGACGTTCATACTTTTCAGCTAATTCTCTGTATAGCTGAAATCCCACCAGTATTCCCGCTTCAAAATAAATGTCATCATGGACACGGGCAAACTCAGATATAATATCCAAAAGTCTGCTATCTTCTCTGTCAACGTCCATATATAGTTTTTCCATGCCGGCAAAGAAAGTCTCATAGGATTCATCAATCGCACTGTCATAGTTTTCTATCATAGTTTCATTTTCCCCGGTAGCATACTCCAGATAAGACAGGATGTTGGTGAATCTGCTTCTTTTCAGCATTTGACTTATTTCACGCATAAAATTCCTCCTCCTTTTAACGGTACACCGTTAGTTTACATCTTTTCATTTCTCCTGTCAATGGTGTACCGTTAATATTATGATGAAACTTAAGATATACTGAAACTAACTGTACATAAGTAAAGGAGAATTTATATGACGTATTCTGAAGCTATTATAAAAAGATTGACAGGGCTATGTGAAGAAAGAAAAATCACTGTCAACAGACTTGCCACCTTATCCGGTATCACTCAATCTACCGTAGAAAACCTGATGAAAGGCAAGACAAAGAATCCAAAGCTGAAAACGCTTCACAAGCTTGCTATCGGATTAGATATGACCGTTTCTGAGTTACTGGATTTTCCGGAAATGAACGAGTCAACTTTTGAAGATGAATAACAGCAGGATAATGCCATAAAGTAAGTATCAAAAATAAAAAAGTAAGGGCAGGAACGGCAACGCTTTAAAGGCACGCCGTTCCCACCCTATTCCGCCGTCATCTATATGATTGCCGGAAAATCTCATTCTTTTCCAGAGACCGGGTGTGGGCAGCGCCCGCAAAAAGGAAATAAATACGGGCGGTTATTTGTCATACAAAAAATTTAAATTCAAATTCAATATAACAACTTTTACTTATATAATATCCCGTAAAACAGTGTAATATAGATCATCGCCAACATAACACTCCACTTATCCTGAAGTATATGTAAAACCAGATCCCCCTTAAAGTCTTTTTTTTTATATTGTACTTATATTTAATACACAACATCATTAATAATATAAGTGTCCATATTATCTTTCTGCCATATATATCTATAAGTTTGCAGCACCAAAAGCCATACATGATAACAGTAAATATCAATAATAAATCTATACTTCTTTCTATCACATATCCGGAATTTCTGAATCGTATTGACTTTCTTTGTATTTGTACCGGTAATTCCAGTTCATAATAACGTTTGCTTAGAATAAGAACCAAAATTCCCGCCATAACACTTATGTATAAAGATTTTTCCATTTTTATTCCTGTTAAAGCATATGCAAATTCCAGTCTGAAAAAATATCCCAGCTCAATTAAAGCAACATCTAAAACGGCAATATTTTTGCCTTTTACTGAGTATATATAATTAAATATTAAGTACAATATCATGATAAATAAACACTTTATCCAATTCGTATAATCAGTAATTAAAAAACATATGGATAAGCTTATTAAAATATTAATCATAAAAGCAGACCCGGCCACGGAAATTCTTAATTCTCCAGCCGCAATCGGTCTATTGCATCTATAAGGGCAGGCTTTATCATAATTTAAATCTATGATATCATTTAATATATAAATACTTGATGCCAAAAAGGAAAACACAAATACTCCAAGTAATATTTTTAAAAATAATACTCCATCATTCATTTGAGCCTCAAGAAATATGGGCAAAAACATTACCAGATTTTTAATCCAGTGATGTGGACGCATACTTCTCAGGATAACACATATCCTATTATCTTTTCTCATTTTTCACCTCCCTGATTCAATCAGCTTTTATTACATTTTTCAAAAGTCTAACTGCATATTTGAGATAAGATTTAAACAAGAAAAAATTACCCTTACATTCTTTTAGTCTTCTAATAATGTACTGACGTCTAAAATAATATTTAAAAAGAATTTTTTTCCTGATTTTAATCAGTTCTTCTAATGTCACATAACGTGTTCCCAGTATTGCGGGCTTGAAATAATCTGTTCCAAATATATCCTTTTTAAGAACTTTATCTTTTTTAGCTTCCTCAAATAATTCAGTGCCATAAAAGGGCTCTGGTATATGAATCTCTATAAAATCAGTATTTAAACTATATATTAATTTTTCTGTTTTTTTAATATCATCTCGATTCTCCCATGGAAATCCTATCATATAAAACCCATATGTCAAAATTCCTTCATCTTTTGTCCATCTCACAGCTTTCATGCAATCACTGATTTTTATCTCTTTTTTTATCCTTTTTAATGTTCTTTCACTCCCACTTTCGAATCCGAACGCTATCATAAAACAACCGGCTTTGCGCATATAATGCAATGCTTTTTTATCCAATGGTTTTACTCTGCTGTTTGCAGTAAACCGTATTTTTCCATTTAAGTCTGATTCCATAATAAGCGTACACAATTCTATGACCCATTCTTTATTAATTGTGAATGTATCCGCCTTAAAAAAGAAATTATATATGTTATATTTTTTATAACATTCCTGCAGCTCTTCAATGACATTTTGAGGACTTCTAAATCTCACTTTATTTCCGGAAATGACAGGTGTTAAACAATAAATACACTTTCCCGGACAACCTCTCGACACTTGAATAGTCGCCATGGGCTCACCCGTATCCGGTCTTACATACAATGTATTATCCATGTATTCTCTGGCGGGAAAAGGTATTGAATCCAAATCATTTTCCCAATAACCAAAATAAGTTTTTATAATTTTTTCGTTCGATTGTATGTAGAAAATATTAGGAATATCTTCCACCCTGCCTATCTTACGTAAGCTATAATCCGCTATTTTTCCAATAGAACTTTCAATTTCTCCCCCTATTAAAAAATCGACATAAGAGAAGTCAAACTTTTTCAACATTTTAATATCAGCATTATAAAAAATAGCTCCTTTTAATACAACAATTAAGCTCTGTCGCATTCTTTTTATTTCAGAAACTATTTCTATATCTGAAAAAACAGTTGCATTTGTAGTGGAAACAAGAATCATATCAGGCTTAAATTCCATAATATCATTGTATAATGTTTCCATAGAAAGCCCTTTTGATTGATAATCTCTCAAAAAAATTGAATAATTGCTTTTTTTCAGTATAGCTGCAGCATACCCTAAATCATTACATGCACGCATCGATGTCGCTGACGAAGCGTCAACATTCCCCTGGCATCTGTCCTCACCCCTCAGATATTTTTTTCCTGGTGGATAAAACAACATAATTCTATTCATATCTGCTACTCTTTCAATATTTATTCCATATATTTTTTTTGAAACAACTGTGGATGACTAATCAGTACAAAAACTGCTTTCGCTCCATACAAAAGAGCTAAAAAATCATATCGGCTTCGAACAGATAATATCCGTTTTATCACGTACGAAGGTCTGCAATAAAAGCGTTTAAAGCCTAGTTCCTTTAAATTTAATATTTCTTCCCGTGTCATTGAAAATGGAACAAAAGCACCTGTTTCAAAAGTGAGGTCCTCAGTTTTATCGGTCATCGTTCCATACCTATCTATATTATTATACAATTCAGTCCCCGGATATGGGGTCAGTGTATGAAAATTGACCATATCAGCATTTAATTCTATTGCAAAATCAATCGTTCGCAGGCCTTCTTCGTATGTTTCTCCCGGAATTCCAAAGATGAATGGCGTGCTCACCTTCAATTTTGCTTTTTTTGCCATGGAGACAGCTTTTCTTATGCATTCTATAGTTACATTCTTTTTCAGTGTGTCTAAATTCTTTTGCACACCGCTTTCCACTCCGAACAGAACCGCATAGCAGCCGGACTTTTTCATATCTTTAAGCAGCTCAAAATCCACCGCGTCCGCACGCGAGGAAACATACCACGATACTTTAAGCTTCCGTCTTCTTATTTCTTCACATATTTTATGTACTCTTTCCTTATCGGAGGTAAATGTATCGTCTAAAAATTTTATTTCTTTGGCCTTATATTTTTTTACCAAGAACTCCATTTCATCTACTACATTCTGCGGACTTCTATATCTCGTTTTACAATAACCGTATGTATGAAAGCAAAAGATGCATTTTCCATGTGAGCAATCTCTTGAACTTATCATAGAAAAAACCGGTGCCTTTTTATATGTCCCAATATTAGGGCGGTACTTCGTTGCAAGATCACCCAATAATTCAAATGCGGGAAAGGGCAATTCATCTAATTCCATTATCGGGTCAGCATCTTCATTCACAATAATTTCTCCATCGATATCTTTATAAATGATTCCTTTTATTTTGCCCAGAAATGTTTTCCCTCCCTCTTCTAATTTTTCAACTAACTCAGGTACCGTATATTCACCTTCTCCAGTAAAAATACAGTCCAGACTGCTGCATTCCTTTAGACATTTCTCTCTCCAGCCTATGGCCGCTGGTCCTCCCAGTGAAATAAAGACATCCGGAGCCGTCTTTCGAATCGAATCTGCCGTATGCATGGCCTTCTCCCATATCGGACAATTTGCATGAATTCCAACAAAATCCGGATTGTACTTTCGGTATCTCATGATAATCTCTTCGTGTGAATAAAAGGCTCCATCAACAACCTGTACATCAAATCCCTTTTTCAAAAGTGCCGCAGCAATATAAAGCAGTCCCAATGGATGCCATCTATGAGTTGTACTATTACCAAATTCCTCTAAAAAATAATCTTTTGTCTCCCAAGCCGGAAAAATCAGCATACATTTCATTTTGTTCTCCTTACTTTTATCGTTTACTTTTCAGATAGCAGCATCCGTAACATCCCTCTATGATACAATTGCTTTTTACGGTATTTCTAAAATTTTTAAATCTGTCACAATTCCACAGTTCATTTATGGACTTTTGCCTTACATTTCCAATTGCGTAAGGCAAACAAGGAAACACCTCTCCGTATGGTGATATCCATAAATGAGACCACGGCATTTTACATGGTTTGAAACTGCTTAATGCAAATAAATCATCCTTTTGAAGGGTATTTATCTCCGGGTAAAATCGAATTTTAATTTTATTAATTTCTTTTAATTTATTGAGCATTTGCAAACTATAATCAGTAAATTTATTTATTTTTTCCCATTCATTGGTCTTTTTTAATTGGTTTATATCAACAACAGATTTTGGACTAAAGGGATATTTGCCAAACGGAAATGAAACTGTAAGAAAATCCGCATTCAATTCAACCGCCAACTTGGCAATTTCATAAATTTCATTTATATTCTCTCCTAATATCATTGTCTTTATATCGATAAGGGGATATTTTTTCCCATACTTTTGTTTCATATTTTGCAATAATCTGATTGTTGATATTGTTTTTTCAAAGCACCCCTTTACTCCCCTGATTTCTTCGTGCCGCTTATCCATTCCATCTATGGATATACCTAATAGTCTCACTTTACTTTCAATCAATAAGAAGATGTCATCTTCATCTATTAAAGTAGCATTAGTCAGTATATTACAAAAATTCTTTTTGCAGGCATACTTAATAATTTCAGATATGTCCGGTCTGATAAAAGGCTCTCCGCCAGTCAAAGTTATTAATGTATACGGCTGCATTTGATCAATGATATTTACGATTTCTTCATAGCTCAGTTCACTGACAGAAAAGTTATTGTTTCTGATTTCTTTCTGAAAACACATTTTACATGATAAATTACATTTATATGTTAACATTAAGCTAGCTCTTAACGGTGGTAATGCTTTTCCGCCAAAGCAGCAATACGGCAGCCCAGCGTGGAGATCCATACCGATGTTATACAATTTTGAATAATCAGGTTTCATTTTATTCTCCTAGAAATGACTAAATTTTTTCAATCCATATACCGTATCCAAACTTTCTATAAAAGGATTTATTTTCCTGATGGTCAAGTCATCTAATAAAACGCTGCCCAGAACAAACGGCAATTTTACTTGAAAAATAGTGCAATTTCTGCATAATTCTATCTCCTTATATCTTCCCTCAATATGCAGTCGCCTCATTTCCTGAATTTTTTCTCCGTTCCAAATATTTTTTAATGAATCTTTTTGTATATTGCCAATTGGATATTGCCCTATTAAATCGACACAACAGGGCAGAACCGTGCCATCCCAACAAACAACCGGTTCCCGCCAAAGCATAATACACGGACGCGGCTTTTCTCTTTTTTCATCAATTTTATAATTTAATTTTGAAGCTATATCACCCGTATTATAAAAGGGCTTTATCCTTACACTATCAGCTTTTTTTCTCCAGTAGCTCTGAAATTTTTTAATTTCAAAACTATTAATTTCCATTTTGACTATTTGCACCTGAACGAACGGTCCACGTCCTAATCGTCTCTTCATTTCGATAAAGTTCTCAATATTTTTTACAGTTTCTGCAAAGTTTGCCTTTCTAATATGTGAATACGTTTCTTTTGTAACCGCATCTATAGAAAAAACAATCATATCCAACCCGGAATTTATCAAGGCATAGGACATTTCGCCTGTTAATAAACTCCCTGTTGTTGTAATCTGTACTTTGATGTTTGCTTTGTGGCATATCGAAATCAACTTACTAATATCAGGATGTAAAAGAGGTTCTCCACAATGAAATAAATTTATCAGCTCTAATGTGTTTTTATTTTCCTCAATAATTTTTTTCAATAATGCTTCAGATATATGCCCTACCGGCCTGCTCATAAATTTTCTCGGACACATCCGGCATTCTTCATTACAGCAATTAGTAGCTTCGACCTCCAAAGTTATCGGTGAGTGTGGAACAATTACTTTTTTATTTAAGAAGCTGGTTATTGCCAGGCACCTATTTCTCATTTTTTTCATTTTGTAACTCCCCTCTGTTTTTTGATCCAAAATACTTATATAAGTATGAACACATACCGAACGCAACTCCCAAACCACTATAAAAATATCCAAGCCAGTGCATAGTAATCCCTTTTATCATAAAAGACAAAGTATATTTTCTTTTCATACAAATATAAAATTTTGCATTCAGAAGGAACAAAAGACAGGGGGTGATTATTCTATATATTTTGAAATTATGTATTTTCAGCAAACGGAGCATAATTTCCATTAATATGGAAATATATAGCAATAACACACTCATAATATTATTAGAGCCCGTACTCAGCTCGCTATTAAAAATTTTATGTTGTATGAATAATTCAGTATATGGCACAGCTCTATTAAAGACATCACTTTTTACTAAACTAAAAAATGTGTATCTTTTCAGATGTACAACCTGAACAGACTTGTCTAATAATATTTTGTATCCGGATTTTGCAAGTCGGATTCCCAGGTCTACATCTTCCAATGCTGTAGTGGTGATACTCCCATCAAAGCCTTCCACCTGTTCAAAAGTTTTTTTCCATATAAACCCGCAGGCTGTAAAGAATGAAAAAATTTCTCCGTCAGAAATACAATGGGTATAATGATGTAAATAATTTTTGTATTTTGAAACAAAATTTTCTACAGGAGTATCGTCTGAATACGCCCCTATTACAGCCGCATATTCCGGATAATTACGCAATCGCCTTATTCCTCGTATAATAGTATCCGGAAGTATCTCTACATCCGCATCTGCAAAAAACAGTATTTCACTTTCAGCACAGGCAACACCTGTATTTCGTGCCACTGCCGGACCCTTATGTTGATTTAATTTTACAATTCTGCAAGAATATTTTTGCACGATCTCAAGTGTTCTGTCCTGCGAATGATCATCAACAACGATAACCTCTTTTATGTATTTCGAATGCATAAAAACAGATTTCAGGCACTTATCTATGGTCTTTTCACCATTATATACCGGAATTATAACAGAAACAGCATTTTCCATTGTATATCAATTCCTTTCCCGAAACGCCTCTTTTCATCTCTTACACTTTTCCACTTTTTATTTATTAACTTCAAAATCACATTCTATATGCCTGGCTTTTTGTCCACTCATATTATATGTAAGCTGTAAATTCAGAGATTTGGAAGACTTATCCACCTTAGAAAATACTAAAATTCCATTCCACACCAGTTCATCTACTGCCAGCGATTCACCTCCGGGAAATGCCTGATTAAACATTGTCCACTTAAATGTTTCTAACAAGGGTTTTAGTTCTTCCGGAGTATCAGCAGCTATTTCTTCATTGAGTAATGGATACTCTTTCCCCTCATTGTCCGTCAGCTTCATTTTGTCATAATCTAAGTCTACCATTAAAAAGGTAGGTCCATCTTTTTGCTCTACAGTTATGTCAAAAACTGTGTACTCTTCTGCTTTTTCATATTTTTTAATGTCTTCAGGCTCTATGTATCGAATTTTAACCGTTGTTCCCATTCCATCCGTCCAGTTATAACTGTTTTCAGATATTTTTTTATTTATTATGGTAGTGCCATTCGATACTTTTACTTCCTCACAAACCCCTAATACAACAAGTAAAAGCAGCCCCACAATAATACCAAAAATGATTTCCTTTTTTCTCATATGAACCCCCGCCTATTCTGCAATAGATTTATTCTTCAGGATATAAAACGATTGTGGCGCATCTTGATTAGTTAAAAATTCAAAGAAGTCTATATTCGGAACATTATCATGATATTCTTTAGGATACGGTATCTCTACCAGTTCATAATCATCCGGATCAAACTGATAAAATGGAGAGTTTACAGGATAAAAATCCAATGTATCAAAGATAATCCAATCAATCTGGGTATTTTGCTTATGTACTAAATTTTCTATTTCCGGACTACTATATAAAGGAAAGAACTCATAAATAACATTCATTCCGGTATAAAATCTAATGGCATTTGCATCCGCCCAAAACGACAATACAGTCTGAGACTTTTCGCCATTTTCATTTAAATATTTAACTATTCCCTCAATTCGATTATCATAATCATGAAATAAGGATTTTATATGATCCGCCAAATATGAGCGTATTACCATTTCATCCTTTAGATAATGCTCAAGTGAGGCCCCCTCCACAAAATCACATCTCGAATTCGGAAGTACTGTTTCGATTGTTTCCCCTTCAATTCCCATTTTTTCAACTAATAAATAAGGAAATATATTCCATATATTTGTTGTCAGGCAAATGGTTAATATCAAAACGCCTATCCACCGATTGTACTGATAAATGTTATAAATAAAAAACGATGCAATTAATATCAGCACAGGTATCACCGGCATAGCATATTGTGTGGTTAAAATCGGGATAACAGATATAAAACCGATATACAATGGTACACTTAAAAACACAAAATATCTTGTATCAACGTGCGCTCTGCTATCGCTTAATTGGCTCCGCTTAGCTTTCGTAAAAATTCTGAAAACCAAATATATAATGCCCAATGTATATATTGGTACAAGCCAGGAATTAAGTTTCCAGAAATATATAGTGAAATTTTTAATCCATGTATTGAATTCCGGTCCCGTATCTAAAGGTGCATGTGGTTTCGCATATAAAAACCAGGTTAAGGTAATAATTCCCAAAATAATATGGCTTCCAATAAATTTTATCAGTAACTTATACTGTTTTCCTTTTAAAAACAAAATGCTTCCGTATAGTCCGATAACTAAAGTAAGAAATACCCAAAAAGGGTAGTATGAATGGAATAATAATGCTGAAGAAATAATAAACAGCGCCAGGTGCCTAGTTCTTTTATCCTTCAGCCAGGCAAAAAACATATACATCGTTAATATGGTAAATAAGCATGTTAATGCATAATACCGCGATTGTCTTGAATAAACAAGAAAAGATACATTAAATGCCAACAGCAGCATAGATATTTTAGCAAATTTCTTAGAGCCTGATAAAATTTCAGCCAGAAAGTATATTGCAATGATACTCAGTAAGCCCGCTAATGCATACGGTATACGAGCAGCTAAAGTTGTTTTGCCGAATATTTTAAATGAAATTGCAGTAACATAGAATTGAAGCCATGGATGTGATACCCACACTTTATCAGATGTTATATCCCCCTCAAAAAAAGGCGAAACTAAATACTCTCCATCCCATACCTTGGGATAACCGTATTTCATTGTATTTTCACCCAAAATCATAGTATTCGCTTCGTCTATAGGAGCATATGAATTTCCCAAATTTCCAAATAATAATATACTTGATATTAGAATGACAATTATCATAAAAATATTATTTTTTAAAAAACTTCTTAATTTAATCATATTATCTCGTATAATCCAATTATCTCAGATGGTAATTTGATTTTTCCTTTCTCCCAGATTTGACCGGGTATTTCACATTTCATCTATTACTGTTCATCAGTCTGTAAACGCCTGACATTTCTTTCAGCCTCATAAAGAGTAATTGTTTCTAAAGGAAAACGATATTTCGGAGGGGCAACCAGCTTGTAATAAAATCCCTGTCTTTTTAATTGAGACAGTATAAATTTTCTATTTCTATCTACACAAGAGAATAATATTTTTCCATTAGAATTCAGATATTTATCCACGTTATTGCAAAAATCTTCTAATACTTTTCCATTCTTTCCGCACATCCAGCCCTGCTGATACGGGAATTTGGGTTCTTTAAAAAAAGAGGGGGCAAGCCACAAAATCAAGTCAAACTTCTCATTTTGAACTGGTTCGAAAAGATCTCCTCTCCTTACATCCACCAAATTTTCAACCTTATTCAGCTTCACATTGTGAGCAGTACACATTACCGCATTTTCAAAAATATCAGTTGCTACAACATGTCCCCCCTGCAATGCGGCTACTATCGCCTGCACTCCTATTCCGGTTCCAACATCCAGGACTTTCATACCTCTGTCCACATGTATATGTTTCGCCATATGCTCCGTAGTTGGAAATTTTAGAGTTCTGGAAAATTCAGGATTATATACCTTCGGATAAACATCAAATGGTATGTTTAAAATATAAATTCTTTGTATCTTTTTTCTCGTATGAATATAGTCAAAAACCACAAGCGTCATTTTTCTCATAATTATACGAAATATATTTGCCACATCGTTTTTCCTTCCTATTTTTCAATACTCTCATTCTCTACTTTTTTTATTTTACATAAAAATGCCTTATAGTTTCCTCCAAAACCACTTTTACCAGGCTGGTACGGAACAAGCAAATTTATATTCGATTTCCATACGCCAAAGAGGTTAGGCTCCTCAGCGTCTTCTTCCGGAAACCACCAACCGTTATCTGCATTTACCATCCACGTTGGAATCGTTTCCGTTATATTCGCTTTTTGTTTACATTTTCCCCTTTCATTCTCAATCCAAACCCAGTCTCCATTTTCTATGCCATATTTTTTTGCTGTTTCCGGATTTATATCTATTTGTGGTTGCTTGTTAATTGATCTTAAACTTTTAATTTGACGATGTTCTGACAGGAAATGCCCCCACCGCCTTGCCCCGGTGGTGATAATAAGAGGATATTTTTCATACAAATCCGGTGTACTGTATGGACTTTCCGAAGGCTCTTCATAATATGGCAATGGGTCTAATCCTGCCTTTTCCATTATTGTCGAATATAGCTCAACCTTTCCCGTCGGCGTATTAAATCCCAATTTGTGACTTGGGTTTGTTAATCCTTTTGCATATTTTTCGTAAGCAAATCTAGGGAACATCTGCACATTATTTTGCAGCTCCTCAAAAGTTACATTTGCAGGCTTTATCATATCTGTAAACATTTCTTCCACATTTTCCCATGGCCATGCCTCGGGATTTAATCTTTTCCCCAGTAACAGATTGATTTCCATATCAGATTTACATTCACCGATTTGCGTTGCTTTATTTATGCTTCCTAAATAATACCAAAAAGCTCTGACTCCATTTCTCTCCGGTCCCGTTGCTGCCGGCAATACAATATCTGCAAAAGCCATTGCGGTTGGTGTCATAAACAAATCTACGACCACGATAAAATCTAACTTTTTCATTGCCTCATAAGTTCTTTTGGAATCTGCCGCCATGCATGCAATAGGATTATTCGTTTGAATCCAGGCTGCCTTTATCGGATATGGATTTCCTGACTCTATTGTTTTAATTGTTTCATCCGGCGATGGAACTTTAATTCCTTCATTGAGAAATGGATATTTTGATATACCCAGTTTTTTCTTATATTGCTCATCTGACAACAGCTCTTGTCCCCAGGTGAAATAAGAATCTACAAAAAATGGCGGAGCCGTCATAACATTACCACCAGGCTTATCCAGGTTTCCGGTAATATTCCATAAGGCAGAAATAGCATGTGCTGCCGGCAGAGCTTCCTTTGTCATGTCAACGGCTACTCCCCACTGAATAGCGGCAGGCTTTGCTTTTGCATACATACGGGCAGCCCGGATAATCTTTTCTTTAGGTAACCAGGTTATCTCCGCCACCTTCTCGACAGGATATTCTTCCGCTCTTTTTGCCAATTGATCAAACCCATATGTCCATTTCTCTATATAGTCTCTGTCTATTAAATTTTCTTTTATAATTATATTTATCATTCCCAGCGCTAACGCCGCATCCGTCCCCGGACGAATAGGCAGCCATATTTCTGCCTTTGAAGCAAGCCAGGTTAAACGCGGATCTATGACAATAAGCTTTGCCCCCATTTTCATCATATCAACAATCCAATGTCCATAAAATCCATCAGAATTTGATACAACCGGATTATTTCCCCATATAATTATAACTTTCGGGCACTCCCATTGAGCATTTTTATATCTGTCTGAAAAATGTTGGGCTGCATCTGTTACGCAAAATCCGCCATGAGTCGCCATTAATAACGCAACCCTCGGTAAAAAACATGCGTTTCCCGTCAGCCCCATACATAATCTGTTAGGACTGCCGAAAGAATGAGCCAAGCGTTGTATGTATGCCGGAATGTCTCTGCCTGTTCCCTGAGTAAATAAAACCGATTCCGGGCCAAACTGTTCCTTTATGTTATTAAATTTTTCGGCAATAGTATCCAAAGCCTCGTCCCAGCTTATACGTTCCCATTTATTTTCCCCTCTTTTTCCCACTCTTTTCATAGGATATTGTAATCTGTCAGGATGATTCACCACCTCTTTTAAAGCCAAACATCTCAAGCATAATCTTCCCTGATTAAATTGATTCTCAGGATCACCTTCTACTTTTACAAGTTGTCCTTCCTCATCTGTATAAAATAATACCCCACACCCTTCATGGCATCCTGGTCCGGTCCAAAAAATACTTCTGGTAACAGTCAACCCATTTTCTGACCAACGCCATCTCATTTTGTCTTCTTTTGTTTCATGCTTTTTATCCATTTCCATATAAACCTCCAAAAGTATCTTATTTAGGCACAAATAAAGTTTGCCTCGACTTTTTTTTCAATAATTGAGATAACTCTTCAATTGTTCCGAATTGCAAAACTTTTGCCTGGCAATGTTGTACACAACTTGGCATCTTCCCCTGCGCCAGTCTTTTTCCACAATATGTGCATTGCTCTGTAGGAATTGCCATATAGCTGTACTGCCATTTATCTTCTTTTATTTTCCAGGGACCAATCTGAAGCACCTTAATTCCCCATTGACCAAGCGGGAGATTATTTTCCTGACGGCAGGCAAACTCACAAGAATGACAGCCGGTACAAAATTCGTAATCGATTAAAATACCATATTTTGACATAACTTACTCCTTATACACTATCTATTTTAAATAAATTTCAAATTCTTTTGGTGCATCGCATATTTTAATAAATTCAACAGGGTCCTCAAGCAGCTTCACTTTCTCTATTTTTAATTTTTTATCTGTAGTTAATCCCTCCATCCAATGATATTTTAATATGATGTCTCCTCCTGAACACTCATTTACATAAATGTGATTATAATCTGCCTCAACGATTCCTGTTCCATTCAAAATATACGATGGCTCTTGTTCTACTTCGTATAGCCACACCTCATCAAATGTCTTTACTTTTTTCAAATATCCCGGAAATTTATCGAAATATTCTTTTGCCTCCGGCCGGGATGCTATTAACCATTTTATATTGTATGTCTCAAAATAATCCTCTAATTCCTGTAAATCAATTGTGTCCATCTTTCTTTCAAATAGTATCATAGGAATATCACTCTCATTTGCTAATTGAGTAAACTCTACAAAATCCAAATGCATACCCGTATAATAGTGTTCCATAAATATATCATCTCTGGGGCCGCCTATAAATTCTCTATCCACAAGCAACGGTAAAACGGGTTCATAATTCATAAAAAACCAATTTTCCTGTTCCTTTTCCATAGGAGACCAAATACTTTCTATTAATATGCGGCCTTCTTTGCTGGTATTTTCGCTTAACCATTGAATCAGTTCTTCTGATGATGTATTGTCATCTATATGATGACACAAATTACGTGAATAAAACCACGCAATAGGATTTGTCTCATTAGAGGCCCCCGATATACCGGTAACCAGAAGCATTGGTATTGCTACACTTAAACTTAACATTGTTATCTTCAAAACTTTAAACCTCTTGATATTGGAAAGAAATTTAAAATTACCGATACTGCTAATGATTCCTAATGCCGCCGGAAATGCCATATACTGAAACATATTTACATGATATCTTAATGGAATTAACATACGGGTTAACGGTGTATATCTGCCAAACATTCCCAGCAAAAAATACATCAATATTGTTATCATGAAAAAATATCGTAACTTTTGATCGCATTCGCTGCTATTTTTTATGCACTTAATGCCTCTTCTTAAAAATAATAAAATTACTATTAACCCCGGTACAAAAACCAACGCCATGACTGACCACATTAAAAAATCAATAATACTACCCTGATTCACATAATCTCGTGACACAGTAGAATAATGGATAAACTTTATCAGCGGTACAATCCAAAAACTATTTGCCATAACTACAGCTATACCAACACCTATTAAACTGATATGTACATAACGAGGTTGATTCCTGAAATACAAAAGGTAAAGTATTATTCCTGGTATGCCGATAACCACGGCAGAATATATATGCAGCAATAATGCGATAGATGATAAAATCCAAATGCCTATTAGCGTCTTTACTCTTCTGTGTTGTAAATACTGATATAATAGCGACAATATATATATCGCCAAATAAGACACAAAAACATAGCAATATGTACCTGTTACTAACATTACGCGCATATAAGGCATCGTAACCCAAAATATCATTTGAAATATTAGAACCAATGAGCTTGTCTTTTTATCAAACTTCCAATTTCTGGCTGCAAAATAGGTTAAGCAAGGTCCGACAATAAAGGTTATATATAAAAATATCTTGAAGAAAATAACACTGTTTAAGCCCATTTTACTTATTATATATGTAAACAGTTCCATTCCTTTATTATCTACATCACAAACTGCATTTTCAGGATGTCCCGCCATCCAAAAAGGATCATACCCCCATGACTTTCCATTATCATCCATGTATTCCGAAAATGTATTCCAGTGATAATAATGAAACATATAATCATTATTATTTATAGGCCGCTCATCAAATACACATTGTATCGGCAAAAATTTTATTACGAATAATATAAATATAACTAATGAAATATAGAGAACCTTATTTTCTTTTATATTATGCATGATTCTATTTTTTGCATTTCTCATCAACTTCCCACCCTTTCTCCAAATACCTCTCTTTTTTATTAATTTTTTCTATGTCATAATGATGCCCTGTTAAATTCAAGGCAGCTTTTATACCTGTTTCGATGCAATGATCCATATTATAATATTGAAAGCGTCCCGTTCTGCCTATCATTTCTAAATTTCCAATATTTTTTTGAATATAATCCAATATTCTTTTTCTATTATCACGGTACCCCATATGATATATAGGATATGCATATCTTTCGCGAGTCACAGTCGTAGACAGTATATTCTTTATATTTAAAATATCTAACAGCTTCAATTCCTCAATGGCCAATTCGCCTAATTGGGTATCTGACATATTCCATAATTCATCCCTGTAAAAGCACGGATATTCAATGATAAGACTTGTCTTTCCTTTGGGAACCAGGTTTTTACTCCAATTCTGAGGTGCATGAATTCTTGTCATTTTAACCCTTCTGTCTTGTATATATAGCCAGGTATCTTCTATCGCTATTTCCTGGTCAATAAATACGGCCACCACAACAATACTTCTGTATCGCAATTGTTTTGCCGCCCTCAATATATCTTCCGGGACCTTTGGGCTAATCAGTTCTATTAATCGGGTAAGCGGTATACTGGAAAGAACATGTTCAACTTTTATTTCTTCCCTATTATCTTTATTACCAACCACTACACTCTCTACTCTTCCTCCCCTCACTTTAATTTCTTTCACTTCTGAATTAACTTTGATATTTTCCTTTCCTATTTTCTCCACTAACTGATAACTGAATTCTCCTATTCCAAAATTGCAATACATAAAAGAATCAATTAACGAAACCGGTTTATTTTTAGTCTTAATAAAAATATTTTTTATTGCCTCAAAAACTGACATTTCTTTTATTCTCTGAGCAGCCCAATCTTTAGAAATGTCCTGACATGGTATTCCCCATACTTTTTCTGTATAATTTTTAAAAAAGATTTTATACAATTCCCGCCCAAATCGGCTTACCAACCACTCCTCTACGTTACCAATCTCTTTCTTTCTTATTTGATAATTAAAGATTGCAAATACATATCCAATCATAATTTTCAAACCCTGATATGGATTTATTTTTGTTATAACGTCAGACAACTTCAAAGGATAAGAAAAATATTTACTGTTGTAATAAATCCTGCTTTTTCTATTTACCCATATCAATTCATCACCCGTTATCTTCTTAAAGTATTCTGAAATTACCTTATTGTTAGAAAAAAACCTATGCCCTCCTAAATCAAACTTAAACTCCCCTGCTGAATACGTTTTTGCTAATCCCCCAACCTTCCCGTTCTGCTCAACAACAACCACATCAACTCCTCTTTCCATTAATATCTGGGCTGATGATAATCCGGATATTCCTGCTCCTAAAATACATACTCCATAATCCTCTTTCATAATCTGATTCCCTCTTCCCACAAATGAAATTGTATTTTACACACTATCCAAGCCAAAATATAATTCCCCCCTTATATTCTTTTTGGAAAACCTGTCATTGCTTATTCCTGATTTTAACCTATTTTTCTACATTTTCTGCCCTATTTCGCATAATTCATCTGTTATGTTTGCAAAATTATATAGGCCGCCGCATTGCTTTCGGGACAGAGCGAAGTACTTTGACATAAAAAAAAGCGGACCGTAATGGTCCGCCCTGCTTCTGTTCGTCTCTTATGCTTTCTGTTTTCTTTTCATTCTCACCGTAATATAATGCTCCATCCTGTTCTTCGGTATGCCAAGAAGCAAGGATAATTCGGAATACAGATTTTCTTCCGCAAGCCTCAGATACCGCTCATCTACAGCAGTCACCTTTTTTCTCTGAGATAGCCGTTCCTTTTTGCGTATATAAATGGTCTTGATAATACGAATCAGTTCCCTGCACTCACAGCTCCTGATACATTCCTTATATTTTTCTTCCCGAAGCTTATCGTCCGCAACCCCCAGTACCTCAATATCCGGTATTTCCTCGATCAGATTTTCAGCTTCCTCCTTCGACATCATTCTTCGCATGACCATCTTATGATTATCCACAGGAGTAAAAATTTTACCTTCTGCCTGTCCATCGGGACGAAGAATATAATATAAGCGGTTCTTTGGGATTCCCTCCATATCCATGGTTGTTACGCCCATAACCCGGCAGATCCCTGTATTTCCATAAACAATGTAATCTCCTGTTTCAAACATGCTTCCACATCCTTTCCAAACTAACCTCTGCGTTTCCATATAGAGCACTTCCTATCCCGCATGTAAGGCCAAGAGAACTTTCCTTTTACGAGATAAGAAACTCCCTGCCGAATAGAGCATCCGGAGCAAGGAGTTTGTTCTTGTACATATTATAGCATTCTTTATGGGGTTTCGCAAAAGAAAAGTCCCCCGCATCTGCAAGTTCGTGAAAAATATGCAAAATACAGCCAAGGCTATTTTGTGCAAATTGCACATACCGATATTTCCTCACACCCTCTCTGTATGATCCGTGATTCTCATAACAGATCATGCCGCACAAAATCAGTCCCATCAAACTGTATTCTATGCGGCATTCCTTTTTACCCGTCCGTGTCTTTATGAGATTTTTTTCTGTGCTTCACGCATTCTGTCAGAAGATATTCGATCTGACCGTTAAGCGAACGGAAATCATCCTCCGCCCACTGCGCAAGCTCATTATAAAGGGAGGCAGACACCCGCAACGGAATCTGTTTCTTCGCTTTTTCTTTTACTTTGGAATCAGCCATCCGCCGCCCTCCTTACTTAATAAATCGATCCGCTGTTGACGATTGGCTGTGCATCTTTGTTTCCGCACAAGACTACCAAAAGATTGCTGACCATAGCTGCCTTGCGCTCTTCATCCAGCTCCACGATCTGATTCTCACTCAACTGCTGCAGCGCCATTTCCACCATACTGACCGCACCTTCCACAATCTTCTGACGGGCATCAATGATTGCGGCTGCCTGCTGTCTCTGCAGCATTGCCGATGCAATCTCCGGTGCATACGCCAGGTGAGTGATACGTACATCCAGAATCTCGATTCCGGCTTCCATAACCTTTCTCTGTAATTCCTTCTGCATGATATCCGCAATTTCCTGACTGCTGCCCCGCAGCGTCTTCTCATCCGCTCCATCGTTTGCATCGTACGGATAATTTCGTGCGGCATTTCTGGTAATGGCATCACACTGAATGGACAAGAATTCTTTATAATTCTCAACATTCAAAACTGCTTTTGTGGCATTCTTCACCTTCCAGATGACAATGGTTCCGATTTCCACCGGATTTCCCAGCTCATCGTTGACCTTCTGGCGTTTATTGTCCAGCGTCATGGTTTTTAAAGAAACCTTCTTTGACGCCGATGACTGTCCCAGGTTGATATTTACTGCCAGCTCCTTCCCTCCAGCCTCTTTCTGCGTTGCTTCCCTCTGTCCTGCTGTCGGATTGATCGCCGTACAAAACGGAACTACCCAATAAAACCCTGCTTCATACAGAGTTCCATAATAATTACCGAACAGGGTCAATACCAGTGCCTCATTCGGATGAATGATCTTCAGTCCGCACATCATAATGATCCCGGCAATTTCCAGCAACGCGCCCAAATTAATAGTCACTGCCAAAATCACACCTGCTGCCGGAAGGCTCCTGCTCATGTAAATACTCCCGGCAACAATAACCAGAATTCCTACCAGCATGACGAGCACCGATACAATCAGCATCAACATCCCTGAAGCTGCTTTTAAAACCTTTTCTTCCTCAATCTTTTCTTTTCTCATCTCTATATCCTCCTTTGGATAGTAATCAATATGATATCATTTTGATATCAACATCATACATCCATAGAGGAAGATTGTCAAGACAAATCAGAGCACATAAATTCCTTAATTCAAATCCTCCGGCTTCCTTCTGCCGAGTCTCACTGCCTCCATATCCCGAGCCAGTTTCTCATCAATCTGATCAAAAAGATAATTCCGGCTGCTCCGGCGCTGCTGTCGCCATTCCTGCCGCATGGTCTTCATCGTTTCTTCAATCTCCAGTTTTAATCCCCGGGCTGAAATCCGGTTTGCCCCCTGCCCCAGAATGATCACCTGCTCCAGGCGGTCAGAAGTCGCTACCGTCACCTGATACTGCCGGCCAATTTTGTGAACCGTCTTCTCTATATACTGATCTGCTGTCTCAGCCTCTTTCGTATATACCACATAAATATTATGGTACGGAATGATCTCTTCCGCGTGTCCCTCCACCTTATAGGCATCAAAGACCAAAATCAGCGTGCATTTTTTATATCCCTGATAATTACTCAGAATATCCATAAGCTTATCACAGGCAGCATGGATATCTGCCTGTGCAAGCTCCTTCAGTTCCTCCCATGCAAACACAATGTTATAACCGTCTACCAGCAGATATTCCTCCTGCTTCCCTTGTTTTGGAACATGCCTTCCGTAATCAGAAGAAGCATGGATCACTCTTTTTTGGAATGCATTCCGCTCCCTCTTCACAGGTCCGAAGGTCCTCTCAAAAATCGCCAGCAGCTCCTTCTCGTCCTCATAGGTTCCGCTGTAGCCGCTGCCTGAAGAGAAGGTACGGGAGTCTCCTGAAGATATCTTCCTTCCGGGCTTCTCCTCAGACTCATCTTTCCACACATCCGAAGCTACGGCCTGGCTTTCCAGATGCATATATTCCTCCACCGTATCCCAGTGAACCACAAATCCGGCTCCATGAGCACAAAACACGGAGCCGGTGGGATTCTCCATATCCCGTTCGGAATCATATCCTATACGCTCTACCACAGCCTCCTGATTCCGGCAGGGTGCATAGCCCTTCAGATTACAAAATAGCCTTCCCTGCCCTCTTGTATAAGAGACTACCTGATTCTGATAATCGCGCATTTCTGCAACAGGCGCCGTTCCCGTAAGCACGGATACGTCTCCCTCCAACTGCGGAGTCCCGAAGGTTCCCTGCATCTTCTGAATATCGGTCATTGCACGCCCGATGGTTTCTCCCGGAACCTCCAGCCGGAACTCATAGTATGGCTCCAGCAATACACTTTTGGCCTTTTTTAGTCCCTGACGCACAGCCCGATAGGTTGCCTGACGAAAATCACCGCCCTCCGTGTGTTTCTGGTGTGCACGCCCTGTCAGAAGCGTGATCTGCATATCTGTTATGGCAGAACCTGTCAGCACTCCGCGATGCTCCTTTTCCTCCAAATGCGTAAGAATCAGCCGCTGCCAGTTTCTGTCCAGCACATCCTCACTGCAGGAGGTAAAAAACTGCAAACCGCTGCCCGGCTCTCCCGGCTCCAGCAGCAAATGGACTTCCGCATAATGGCGCAGCGGTTCAAAATGTCCCACACCCTCTACGGGCCCGGTAATGGTTTCCTTATAGACAATGTTTCCTGCTCCAAATTCCACAGCCACATGGAAACGTTCCCAGATCAGGCTTTTCAGTATTTCAATCTGCACCTCTCCCATAAGCTGGGCATGAATTTCCCCAAGCTGCTCATCCCAGACAATATGAAGCTGCGGCTCTTCTTCCTCTAACTGGCGCAGCTTCAGCAGCATCTGATGTACATCACAGTCCGGCGGAAGCTGAATCTGATAATTCAGGACAGGCTCCAAAACAGGCATATCGGATTCAGTTTCTATCCCAAGTCCCTGTCCCGGATAGGTTTTGGTAAGTCCTGTCACCGCACAGACGGTTCCTGCCTCCGCTTCCGGCACAGCCTCATATTTTGCCCCGGAATAAATACGAATCTGATCTGCTTTTTCCTCCCATATTTCTTCTTCACTCCCCTGACGGCCGGGAGTCCCTCCTGATTTCTGATTCGTCAGAAGTGCCTTTACCTTCAGGCTTCCCCCGGTGACCTTCAGATACGTCAGGCGATTCCCCTGTTCATCACGAGCGACCTTATAGACCTTTGCCCCGAATTCCTCCGGATAAACAGGAAATGCCGTATACTTCCCGACACCTCCCAGAAATTCCTCCACTCCTGTCATCTTAAGTGCAGAGCCAAAATAACAGGGGAAGACTTTTCGTTTAATAATCAAACGGGCAATTTCCGCATCCTCCACCGTCCCTGTTTCCAGATACTTTTCCAGGAGGCTTTCACTGCACATAGCCAAATTCTCCTGAAATACATCCTGAGCCTGTCCGGGATCAAAATCCACGCAGTTCTCGTCCAAATGCTTTCTTAAATCACTAAGAAGGGCACTGCGATCCGTGCCCTCCTGATCCATTTTATTTATAAATAAAAATACAGGTATCCGGTAACGCGCCAACAGTCTCCATAAAGTCATTGTGTGGCTCTGCACTCCTTCCGCTCCGTTAATTACCAGAACCGCATAATCCAAAACCTGCAGGGTACGCTCCATTTCCGCCGAAAAATCCACGTGCCCCGGCGTATCCAGAAGCGTAATCTTCCTGTCTCCCACCTCCAGCACTGCCTGCTTGGAAAAGATGGTAATCCCCCGTTCCCGTTCCAACTCAAAAATATCTAAAAAGGCATCTCCATGATCCACACGCCCCATTTTTCTGATTTTGCCGCAAAGATACAAAAGTCCCTCCGAAAGAGTGGTCTTTCCCGCATCCACATGAGCCAGCAAACCCGCACAAATATGTTTTACCGGCTTCTTCTCTGCCTGATCGCCCATGAAAACGCCTCCTTCCGTGAATACTAATTAAAATATAAGTATATCACAAAAGGGGGTAATAGTCGAGATGCCATTTTACAGCAAATGAACCAATGTCATTTAACTTCCAAAATTGACAGCCAATTCCAGTCTTTTGCTTTGCCATGGGATTTCCTCAATCAACGCCGCTCCCGGCAAAGCCGGAGATCAGGACAAAATCATAGTTGCCGTCCTCCTCATGAACATCACCCACCCGATAGAGAGTCAGCGTTCCGCCGGACACGGCTTTACCCTGGTATTTCATTGTAACCGAAATCGCCCCTTCTCTGGTCAGGTCGGCCACATCATGGGCAAACGCGGTCACGCTGAGTGTGTAAAGCAGGACAGCCGCTGCCAAAAGAGCCGCTGCATATTTTTTTAGCTTCATAGGTCACTTCCTCCTCATTTCCTGTGCCGCCCTTTTACCAAAAGAACACAGGTGCGCGATAAGCTCGCGGCAATGACTAACAACAGTGATGGTACAACGAGGTCAAAGAATATATTCGGATGCGAGACGACCAAAAGCTGGCATTGAAGAAGATTAAGCAGCAAATATTGGCGTTTGTACAGCGGCAAGGGAACAGTATGACGGCGGCAAGGCGCATTGGACAATCGCACATGAGAAGCGGCTGAAAGGTTGGGATTTGACAGGCATAGCCCAAGAAACGCTTTCGGAATATCTCAATATCCTGCAAAGGCAGTTATATCACTTTGGCAAACGACTGTACACAGTTCGGGACAACGATATCATGACTTTTCCATTCCACATCAAAACCCTCTATTGGATATTTTTTCTTCATATGTGATTTTGCAAACATCTTATACAGACTATATGTAAAAGGCATTTTTGTAAGCTTGGCATTTACCTCAGCCTTGTAGTGGGCGTCCCGTTGTATTTCACCATTAGCAACTACAAGTGCTTTTTCTTTGGTAAAACCGTTTTCTATGAGGGTCATATATACACCTATTGTTGGTAATATTCTTTTGAAAATGTGGTCGTTCATCTCACTATTTTCAAGTTTCATTTCACATTTACATAGGTCGGTATACTTTTGACACATGAAAGAATAAAGCAACTCAGCTTGTTTTTCTCCGTATTTTCTTGACAAATCATCATATAAAAAATTCAAATTTGTTTCCTTATAGTCCAAAATTATCATCTCCCTTTCGCATAATAGTTTTTTGCTTTGATTATTAATGACCGTTACTTGAAGATTCTCTGCTGAAATCAATGTTTCCTGTCTGCATTTCGGACAGTAGAGAAGAAAATTCAAAAGAACGGTGTCCTCTCGAATTTGATTACGGATTTTATTACCGCAGACAGGACAAAATACCCATTCCAATTTTGTCATTCCAGTACCTCGTTATGGTATTAAAAGGCTAGGCTGCCAATAGCCCTATAAATAAAGGGCATATACATAAAAAATATAGTGAGCCGTTCCAACAGACCTTCGTACTTCAAAAATGTGTGTTGAAATTGTTCTTTATCTCCCATAACAAAACAAGCGAAAAAAACAAGAGATAAAATAAATGAGCTTATACTGATGATACCCTCAATTATGTCTTTTTGCTTAAATGATATAATTCCATTTAACAGAGGAAAAAATAATAAAGCCATAAAACCTATCGCAGCACCTGCACCATGTATCTTTGAAGCTGTAGTAACTATGCCTTTGTTTTCGTTTACACTGAAAAATCCAGAAATAAGCCCTGCTCCAACAGCAAAAATTCCAATCGAGAGAAGCATGAAAACTGCCAAAACAGGAAACTTTATTCTTAATGACACAAAGTATGCACCTGCTGTAAATGCTAAGACACCTCCAAGCCAGATAAGCCATAAATTATAAACATGCCGAACAGGGCTTTGTGGACTTCCTAAAGCACTCATAACCATTATCTTGCCGTTATATCCAGGATAAAATTGCTCCAGCATCCATGGGATAAAAAATTCACCCATGATTGTAAATAATAAAATTATATTAAATAATCGATTGTCTGTTATATTTCTCATTTCGTTATTCTTCTAATATTTTGCTATATCGCCTTGAAAGTTACGCGCTTTTTCCAGTAGAAGTCCTTTTGCCCCCATTGCAAAGGCAATATCTCTGCTGCGAATGGATAATAGTTCCATCCCAGATTGCAAATTTAAGGCTGACAGAGTGCTTTGCGGAATTTTAATGACACTGTTGTGGCATAAAAACATCCTTTGTCGCTCTTCCATTTTCAATTTTGATGTGGTATAATAGTAGTGTTTATTGATATCACTTTATATATAAAGTACTGCGAATACGATGAAATGTCAAGGAGGAAACCGAATGTTATCAAAGCCTGCCACAATGCTTTTAGGTCTAATTTATGAAAAACCACTTAACGCATATGAGATAATAAAACTCTTAAACTATATGAATGTAAAATGGTGGTTCAACATTGCTGATTCAACCGTATATTCTACACTAAAAGCTCTTGAAAAAAAGGAATACATATTAGGTACAACCGAAAAAGTCGGAAATATGCCAGATCGTACCGTTTATAGTCTTTCCGACAAGGGGAAAAACGAGTTTATAGCTACATTAAAGGCATCCATCCTACAATTCAATTATGATACAAACATCTTTTCTATTGCTGCATTTTTCTTGAATATATTCACACCAGAGGAACAACAGGAGCTTTTACAGGAGCGCCTTACTATCCTGCAAAAATACCGTACAGGAATTGAAAAACAGGTTAATCCATTATGGGAAAATGATGTTTCTGCCATTCATGTCGCAAATGTAAAAAGAATGATTGACTTAGTAGATGCTGAAATAACAGGAACAAAGCGTTTGCTTGAAAGCCGTAATAAAAACGCATAGTCCAAATTTATAAAGAGCCGATAAGTTGTGAGGTATCTAACAACCCATCGGCTTTGCGTCTGGCTTATTAACTACCATTATCAGTATTGAAATCTCTCCAAGCAAGGGATTTTATATCTTATAACAAGAGATTTCAAATCATTCACAATCTCCCTTGCACACGCCCGTATGTTACTCATCAGCCCGAAAATCCAAAAGTTTTGATTTGCCCAATCCATTCCATAGGACGGCCAGCTTTTAACTGCTCAGTGATACCCTGTGTCATTTTCAACTGTTTTACAATCCGACAAAAACGCTTTTGTGCTTGCCTATCAATCTTGTAGAGATATTCATGAAGCATCCCATTTGTCAGCAAATTGATATAAGTCAACCTACAATATTCCTGCAAGTATTACAAGTGTCGCTGTCCATAAATACCAATATCTATTTCTTCACTTGCAGAAAGCGTAAGGTTAGGGATTAAATAATCGCTTTCTTTGCGGTATGTAGGAGGATTTGACCCCTGAAAAAATTGTATCCCCCATGGTCGTGTTTCTTTTTCCGCTCACACCTGGGTCTGGTACGGTTCCCATAATCCCGGAGAGCGGTTCTTTTTGATATCAGGGGGAAGGAAATAGATTCCACATATATCACCATTATCACACCATATTCTACCAGTCTTAGAAAGCTCCGTCTATACTTTTACGTTTTATAACGGAATAAGGGGACTTAAAAATATAATATTTTCAGAGGTTCTGTTAATTTCAAACATACAAAAGGCTGTTTATCCTGATACAGAATAAACAGCCAAATTTAACCGGTCTCTATGAGACAATATCCTTTTTCGAATAATACCACGTTCCGGCACAAATTCCAATAAGCGTATATACCAGTCCCAATCCTGTCAGAACACTGTCAATACTGCCCTTCGCAACGATATCCGATGCATCGGCAAAAGCAAACGGTGTCAGATAGCGCAGAAATTCCACCTGTCCGCTGATATTGCTGATCAGATTCAAAAAATAAAATACGGCCGCAATCCCAAGGCCAAGCCCCATTGTATTCCCCCGCAAAAATGCCGAAATTCCAAAACAAATACCTGAAATCTCTATCTGCAGCACCAAAAATGCAAAATGCAGCAATAGAAATTCTTTGGTTTGAAGCTCCTCTCCAATCACCTGAAAGGACAGTGCGGAAATCACTGTAATTATTCCGTTCATAATAAGAAGCTGCAGAAATACAGCCAGGTATTTCTGAAATACTATAGAAACACGGCTGACCGGATGTGTCAAAAGAAACTCCGCAGTATGGGCCCTTTCTTCCTCTGCCAGTGCCGTAATGCCTGATAACGCCGCAAAGAAAGCGCCTCCCAGTCCCAGAATATTGCCGCATTCAATAGCATAAAAGCCCATCACTTCTCCAAAGCTCACTTTATCCATACCAAATGCAGCCGTAAAGCTGCCCATATTGGCAAACAGAGCATTGACTCCCGCCATCTGCTCCTTCATTTCAGGAAACAGAGCCATGCAAACGAGAATCAAAAATGCGATCACGGCGGTCCACAGCCCAAAAGCCAACCGTCCCCTCTTTATTTCGTGAGTACATATTGTCATAGCCCCGCACCGCCTTTCTCATAATAATGCAAAAATATTTCCTCCAGCTCCGGTTCCGTTTTCATTACATCCTCTACGGGAAGCTGATGCAGAACAGCGATCAGATCCCTTATCTGTCCCTCATAAAGAAAACGGACCCGGTTCTCTTCCGTTATCTGTTCACGTACTCCCGGAAGCTTTGGCACGGCAGAAATACCCTTCAGCTCCACCTTCCGGCACTTTTTGCCCACAAGCCTCTCTACCTCGCTGCAGGCAATCAGTCTTCCTTCCCGCAGGATAGCCGCACGTCCGCAATGCTGCTGTATCTCGGCCAGCACGTGAGAAGACAGAATAATTGTAGCGCCTTCTCTGTGACGTTCTTCTACCAAATCAAAAAACTCCTTCTGCATTAACGGATCCAGACCGCTGGTAGGCTCGTCCAAAAGCAGCAATTCCGGACGATGCTGAAATGCCCGGACAATGGCTACCTTTTTGCGGTTGCCGAGGGACAACTCATCTACCCTGCGGTGCACATCCAGCGAAAACCTCTCACACAGGCGCTTTTGTTCCGCTCTGCAGTCTCTTTTACATAATCCGGATGAGAACTCCAATACCTCGGACACCTTCATTCTGCTGTAAAACATGGCTTCCGCCGGAAGATATCCTGTTCTGGAAAGGATTTCCTTCTGTTCCCTTCCCACTTCCCTGCCGAAGACCCGGGCATTTCCGGATGTGGGTGTTACCAATCCCAGAAGAATACGAAGCGTGGTACTTTTTCCTGCACCATTGGGACCGATAAACCCAAAAACCTCTCCTTCCCTCACCTGCAGATTCAAATCCAGAATGCCTCTGTTCTTCCCCTTACTCCCGGTCCGCCCCATCCGCTGCGTCAATACCCGGATACCCGGTTGGTTATAATACTTCGTCAAACCTGAAGTCACGATCACCTCATTCATACTTCTCCCTCCCTGCCGTATATCTTCTTCCAGAATTCCAAAAGCTTCCCAAAATCCCTTTCCAGCTTCTCAGTATCCAATGGGCCTTTCTGCACTTCCTTCCAAAGATACCCTCAGAAGCCCGGTACATTTCCTGAAACATCATATTCACATCCACCCCTTCGCGCAAATCTTCCGTCTTTAACCGACTCAAAGAAACGGCTGCTTTTATTCCAAAAAATTTCTGATAGCTCTCCTGGATAGCGGCCGCAATTTCCGGCTCCTTTTCATAAAATGCTTTCATAACAAATCCCGTCAGATCCGATATTCTTTAGATTTGCTGATATCTGCTTCTGCCGCAATTTCCCCCACCGGGCTTTTCCTGTAGCTGTTCCGGCTGAATACACGGTATCCGGCATTGATGATTCTCTGTTGTTTCTCTTTTGGTAAAGCAAAAAATTTTTCGTTCATATGTCTCCTCCCACTGACCGTTCCGGTTAATCTTAATTATATCCCATTGACCGTTTTTGAGAAGACATAAAAATTTATCTATCCTTTCCGTTCAGCAGAGGCTCACTGATATGCTTCTTAAAAAACTGGATCAGGGGGCCGTTAAAAAAGGCGTTGCAAAGAGTACCGATCCCGACGATCATCCACAGATTGTTTCCTGCCGTAAGGCAGAAAACAATACCGATCACAACACAGGTAACGTCGCTTATCACTCTCGCATACTGAAACTGTATCTTATTGTGCGTAAACTTTTCAATAATAAGAGCTACACTGTCATACGGAGCAATCCCCATTTCCGCGACCATATAGAACGCAACACCAAGCCCTGCAAACATACAGCCCGCCAGCAGCGCCGCGATGCGCAGAGGCATTGTCATCTCAAGCCGGAGCCTGTCATTTACGAACCAGCAGATCAGATCCGCCCCATAACCGACACAGACCATGTTCACCATCGTCCCTGCCCCTATGCATTTTCTCACCGTAAAAAACACAACAATCAGAATCGCTGCATTCATGAGCAACTGCCATGTTCCGAAGCTCATCTCCAAAAAACCGCTGATGCCGAGATTCATGCATGTAAACGCATCCACACCGAAGCCGCTCAGACGGTAACAGCCGACGCAGATACTGATAAACAGGATTCCCGCCAGCATCATCACGCTTCTTTTTACCAGACGTTTCCGGCATGTCTTCATTACTCTTTGCCTCCTTCCGCTGCTTTGACAATAAATAGCCTGGACTCAAAGTCACGGCTCATCACTTCGTCTCCTTCCGCCTGTCCGGAGGAAGCATCCGTTGTGACAAGTCCCGCATTCGTCAGTTCACTTCCCGAACAGTACCATGGCTTTCCGATGATTTCATATATCTGTTCTGCATCAAGTCCCTGCAGCTTCAGTCTGGTACACGGAAGATTGATCCCGTTGAGAATCCGGTACCAGCCCACAATTGCTTCTTTTCTGTCTCCGCTCACCACCATCCAGGCTGACACATTACCTTCAAAGGGGCTTTTTAACCGGTAAAATGTACCAAACTGTATGAGACGGCGGTACTGTTTCATAAAGCGGATCTGCTTCTTTACTTCTTCCTGTTCGTCTTCCGAAAGGGCATTCAAATCAAGCTCATATCCAAAGGTGCCGAAATATGCCACATTCGCTCTCGTTTCCAGCGGAGTTAATCTATTGACCTGGTGATTGGGCGCCACTGACACATGACTTCCCATGCTGCTGACCGGATATCCGTAGGATGTCCCGTACTGGATTTTAATCCTTTCTGCCGCATCCGAATCGTCACTCGTCCACGCCTGAGGCGCATAGTAGAGCATTCCCGGATCGAAACGTCCTCCCCCGCTGGCACAGGACTCGAATAATACATGAGGAAATCTTTCCGTAAGCCGTTCATACAGATCATATACTCCAAGGATATACCTGTGGTAGACCTCTCCCTGACGGTCGGAAGGAAGTCCGACGGAGTAACATTCTGTTATACTGCGGTTCATGTCCCATTTGATATAAGACACCTTTGCTTCCGACAGAATCTTCGCCATCATCTCATAGACGCAGTCGACCACCTCTTTTCTGGAGAAGTCCAGTACATACTGATATCGGCCGTGAGATGCGTTCCGTTCTGGTGTCCGGATGATCCAGTCCGGATGTTTCCGGTACAGCTCAGAGTCCTGATTCACCATCTCCGGTTCAAACCAGAGTCCGAACTTCATTCCCAGCTCCTCGATCCGCTGTGCCAGGCCTGTGATACCATTTTTCAGCCGTTCAGGATTGGCAGTCCAATCGCCCAGTCCCGCATGCTCATTATTTCTTTTCCCGAACCAGCCATCATCCAGAACAAAGAGTTCCACTCCGCTTTCTCCGGCCTTTGCAGCGATCTGCACCAGCCGTTCTTCCGTAAAATCAAAATATGTGGCCTCCCAGTTGTTAATCAGAATAGGCCGTTCCCTATCACGCCAGAAGCCTCTGGCAAGACGCTTCCGATACAGATTATGGTACGTCTGACTCAGGTGATTCAACCCCTTGTCCGTATATACAATCACCGCTTCCGGTGTCTGAAACTCTTCTCCCGGCTCAAGCTTCCACTCAAAACAGGACGGATGGATTCCCAGCAAAATTCTCGTGGTATCCCATGCATCCACTTCTGCCTGGGCAAGAAAATTACCGCTGTAAATCAGACTGAATCCCATGGCTTCCCCCTGAAACTCATCTGTGGAGGGCCTTTTCAGAATCACAAACGGATTATGATTGTGAGAGGAATTTCCTCTCATGCTTCCCACTGACTGTATTCCCTGTTCCAGCCGTCTTACTTTCGGGAAACGCTCTCTTGCCCATGCTCCCGAAAACTGTATCCAGTCATATTCACTGTCCGGAAGATCAAGGCACACACTCATAGCCGTTGTAAGCCGCAGACTCTTCCTTCCTTTGTTTATAAAACGGACACTTCTCGCCAATATCCCTCCTTCGTGGAATATCGTATAAGCGAGTTCCGTCACCAGCCCCGTCACACTGTCTTCCAGCTCCATGACCAGTGTCTCGGCTTCCTCAGGAGCCTCCGTGTAGGTAGCCGGAAGACCGCGAAGTGCCGGCTTTCCTTTTTCGATCCGATAACCGCGGAAGCAGAATTCGGAAATTCTGCTTCCGTTATCCTGTACGGTCTCCACCGCGGGCATACGATAGTCCGTCGTGCCGAATACCGCATATTCCTGGCGGATATGTTCCATGGAAAACCGCTTATCGGTATCAAAAACGCAGGATGACATGGGGCGCATCGGCATTTCGATAAGGTAAGAATAATCCTCCTTATTTCCGATTTTCTTTCCAAAATATATCTGTCCCAACTGGTGATTGGGAAGGACCTGCATGATATAGCTGATTTCACTGTTGCAGAGATGAAAGGTATTCCCTTCTTTATTTACATGAATACTCATACCTGCCTCCTGGTTTTTTATTTTTCTTTCCCGGCCTCTTTTGCTGCGTGTATTGATACCAGCAACTGTTCCGGCACTCTGTACCGCTGCTTTTCCATCATACCCGACGATCTGCAGCCCTGCCCTGTAATTCCGTCTGTGATGCCGTCTGTGGTTCCTGATATGCCCGAGAAGCCGCGCAACCTCTTTCTACATATTATTATATCCGGAATAAGTCCCGCGAACAGGCAATGATGTAGCCAAAAACAGTCCTAATGTCTTCATCGCTTCTTCATATGATTCAGACTGCGCCCGGTCATCTCCCAGTCTTCCTTTCTGTAACGTGTCGGGGTCTTCCCTGTCAGTTTCTTAAACTGCTTTGCAAAGACAAGAGGGTCCTCATAACCGCAGGACTGGGCGACCGTTTCCACCGGCAGCCTGCTTCCGGTAAGAAGTTCCGCGCCTCTTGTTAATCTGTAATTGATCAGATATTCCTGCGGAGACTGAGAAAGGCTCCGGATAAACAGCTTGTGCAGATATCCTCTGCTTACTCCGACAAAATCCGCAATATCCGAAATATGCATCTTTTTAAAAAAATTATTCTGTATGTATTCCACTGCTTTCCGCACATATACATTTTCACTTTCATTCTTTGACAAGAAATCCACTGTCAGATTACGGGATAATACAGCAAAAAATGCATATAGAAAACTCTGTCTCAAAAAATCATTTTCAACAGAATACGTATTTTTTTCCATAATATTAAAAAGCATTACTTTAATATCTGAAATGTGTTCGCAGCAAAAAGTAATTTTACCCTGCCCCAGTCCTATCCCTGATAGATACTCTTTTACTCTGGTCCCATCAAATGCGACCCACATATAGCTCCACGGTTCTTCTTCATCTGCCTGATAAAAAGTCTGCACTTCAGGCTCAATCAGAAATCCCTGCCCCTTTTCCAGTTCATAGCACTCATCCCCTGCCAAATAGCGTCCTTTTCCTTCAATAATGAGATGAATCAAATAATTAGGTCTGACCGCAGGGCCGAAGCTATGAAGCGGAGCGCATTCCGCGCACCCGCAAAAACACAGGTAGAATTCTGAAAACTGTCTGTTTTTTAATTGCATCACATACGATTTTTCCATATAATCTGAATCACCTTTTCTGATATTGATTCCACTGGCCTTTAGTCCACGGACAATCCCGGATACTCCGAAAACAGCCGTTGATCTGACTCATGTCCGTAATCGGATTCCAAATCCCACCATAACATCTTCCAGCGTATCAAGACACCCTGTAACACGATTCTTCCATAATTGGATTTTATCGCATTATGCGCATGCTTACAATTAGTTACTCATATTTTCTCAAAGCATTTTAAATTTTTCCGGTAATTTTTTCAATATTAAAAACCCTTGAAAAATTGCTTTTTCAAGGGCTCTAATAATTCTCTTATATATTGTTTATTATCTCCTGCGTAACTGAAATTATCGCTTGCTGAACTGTGGTGCTCTACGGGCAGCTTTGAGACCATATTTCTTACGCTCTTTCATACGTGGATCACGAGTAAGGAATCCGGCAGCTTTCAAAACCGGTCTGTATTCGTTGTCTGCTTCCAGAAGTGCTCTTGCAACGCCATGCCTGATCGCACCGGCCTGTCCGGTGTATCCGCCGCCTGTTACATTAACAAGCACATCAAATTTACCGTCTGTCTCAGTTGCTACTAACGGCTGACGAACGATTACTTTCAGTGTTTCTAATCCAAAATATTCATCAATATCTCTTTTATTGATCGTGATTTTACCAGTACCAGGGGTCAGGTAAACTCTTGCGATTGATTTTTTTCTTCTTCCTGTTCCGTAGAATTTTGCGCTAGCCAATGTTTTCTACCTCCTCATTAAAATGTTAAAACTTCCGGTTTCTGAGCTTCATGTTTGTGTTCAGATCCGGCGTAAACGAAAAGTTTCCTGTACATGGTTCTTCCCAGAGGTCCTTTTGGAAGCATGCCTTTCACTGCCAGCTCAACAACCTTTTCTGGTTTCTTTGCTAACATTTCTTTTAAGGTGGTTTCCTTCATTCCACCTACATAATCGGAGTGATGATAGTAAATCTTCTGCTCTAACTTCTTACCGGTTACTTTAATCTTGTCAGCGTTTACTACGATTACATAATCACCTGTATCAACGTGTGGTGTAAACTGCGGTTTGTTCTTTCCTCTTAAAACGCTTGCCACACCAGATGCCAGACGGCCCAGTGTACAGCCTTCTGCGTCAACTACATACCATTTTCTTTCGATTTTATCTGGATTAGCCATATAAGTCTGCATGGTCTTACCTCCTGTTATTTATCAACAATAGTTTGTATAACCGCGGCATTCCGCGATGATAAGTTTTATCGGGTGCGTGGTGCAAAAGAAATAACCGCGGAAATGTCCGAAACCGCTGAAAAAAACGCTTCTGCCGGGGCTATGGCCTATGCGTTTTCGCACTACGTCACATTGAGTAATTATATTATAGCAAAATCCTTCTGTCAACAGTTTTTTCAAGGTTTTTCCATAATTTTATGATACTCCCCACTTTAAGCTTTTTCAACAAAATACACTTTTACATATTTTATTTTCCTATGAATTATGTTATTATCTTGTGAATATCCTAAATCAGGATATTTCCTTTTAAGCTTTTGCCAGGGACAATCAAAATCATACAAGGAGTCATGGTTATGATCGCATTTCTTTCTTCTATTTTTATAAAAGACCACAAAAATTATTCTCTGCCTCAGGTACGCCAGAAATACGGAATGCTCTGCGGAGCCGTCGGGATCGGTCTGAATATTCTTCTGTTTCTTGGAAAATGGCTGGCCGGAACTTTAAGCGGCTCTATTGCCATCACTGCGGATGCCTTCAACAACCTGTCTGATGCAGGTTCCTCCGTGATCACACTGATTGGCTTTAAGCTCTCCGGGCAAAAGCCGGACCCGGAGCATCCGTTTGGACACGGACGCATGGAATATATTTCCGGCCTGTTTGTATCCGTTGCCATTTTGATTATGGGATTTGAACTCATCAAATCCTCTGTAGAAAAGCTGCTGCATCCGGCAGCTATCGAAAGCAGTCCTGTGATCCTGGGTATCCTGACCGCCTCTATTCTGGTAAAAATCTATATGTTTTATTATAACCGCTCCCTTGGAAAAAAACTGGAAAGCGCTGCTATGCATGCAACTGCCATGGACAGCTTAAGCGATACCGTGTCCACAGCCCTCGTACTGGCAGCTACTCTGATCAGCCAGCTCACCGGCTGGATTCTGGACGGCTGGTTCGGCATCCTGGTAGGACTGTTTATTTTCTACACAGGCATTACTACCATGAAAGAAACCATGGACCCGCTTCTCGGGCAGCCTCCAAAAAAGGAACTGGTTGCTGAAATCGAGCGGATTGTCACATCACATCCGTTGGTATACGGCATTCACGATCTGATTGTCCATGATTACGGTCCCGGCAGACTGATGCTCTCTCTTCACGCAGAGGTTTCCGCAGAGGGCGATATGCTGGATATCCATGATCAGATCGACCATATTGAACACGAACTTCAGGAACGCTTAAACTGCGCAGCTACCATCCACATGGATCCTATCATCACAGATGATGAGGAAGTCCTGCAAATGCGCGACACCATACAGGAAATCATCCGCGGTCTGAATGAGCAGTACAGCATGCACGATTTCCGCATGGTAAAGGGGCCTTCCCATACTAATCTGATCTTTGATGTGGTCGTTCCCTATAGCTGCAAAGATACAGATGCGGAAATCATCAAACAGATCAGGCATAAGGTGCATGCTATGCCCGGCAGCAAATACTTTGCCATCATCCAGGTGGACCGGAAATATTCCTGACAAATAAGGTTCCGTCCTTTAGCCGGTCTCCCTGCAACTTATGTAAAAGAGAAACCGGCACACCAGGAATCCGCGCAACTTCGTACAATCCCCAAAACAGGACTGCCCACTCCGGTCAGTCCTGTCTTAGTTCAAGCAAAAGCTCTCAATTCAATTGAAAAATTCAATTCCCACTAAGGCCAGCCCGTGTGCCGGGGCCGTCGGTCCCGCTGCCTCCCGGTCACAAGCCTCCAGAATATCCTTCACCCGTTCCGGCGGATATTGTCCGCTGCCCACCTCTATCAGGGTTCCGGCTATAATCCTCACCATGTTGTACAAAAACCCTTCACCGGCAACGCGGATGGTTATTATATCTCCATCACGCCACACTTCTATTCCGGTAATGGTTCTTACAGTAGTCCTCACCTGGGCCTTCGCACCGCAGAAGCTGGCAAAATCATGCCGGCCGATCAAATAGGACGTTGCCTCCCGCATTTTTTCCACATCCAGCTTATAATGATAAAAATAGGAATACAGGCGCTCCGTAGGTACCGGAAATTTCCGGTTCAGAATGCGGTACTCATAAGTTTTTTGGCTGTCGCAATAGCGGGGATGAAAATCCGGCTCAACTTCCTCGGAAAGCTGGATGCGAATGTCCTCCGGAAGTCTCTGATTCAGTGCATAGGAAATTTTCTCCCCGGGTATTCTGGTATTTGTATCAAAGACCGCCACATTTCCCATAGCATGAACACCTGCGTCCGTCCGGCTCGCACCTATTGTTTCGATTTTCTCTCCCAAAAGCTCTGACAACGTCTCATTCAGCACTCCCTGAACGGTTACTCCATTCGGCTGGGTCTGCCAGCCGCAGTAATTCGTGCCATCATAGGCCACGACAAGTCCCACGCGTTTCATGTTCCGCTCCTCTCTATTATAATCCGGCCATACGGAAAACAACGGCAATTGTCAGATAAACGAGTAATATGACCTGCGCCAGTCTGTCTCTCTTTTTATATTGAAGGGGTTTCATCTGGGTCCTGTGGTCACCGCCGTGGTAACAGCGTGCCTCCATGGCCATTGCCAGATCATTGGCACGACGAAAAGCGGAAATAAACAGCGGCACCAGAAGCGGAATCATATTTTTCACCTTCTGTATCAGATTCCCGCTTTCAAAATCCGCACCTCTGGCTATCTGCGCCTTCATAATCTTGTCGGTTTCTTCCAGCAGGATCGGTATAAACCGAAGTGCAATGGACATCATCATCGAGATTTCATGCACAGGTACATGAATCTTATTCAAAGGACGAAGCAGCCTTTCCAGTCCGTCCGTCAATTGGTTCGGAGTTGTGGTCAGCGTCATAATCGAAGAACCGATCACCAGATATACCAAACGAATGGCCATCCTGCCCGCCATAATGAGTCCCTGCTTCGTGATCTTCAAAAATCCGAAGCTTAAGAGCACCTCACCGGGAGTCAGGAGCATATTAAATACCATGGTAAACAGCAGGATCATCACGATGGCCTTCAATCCCTTGAACATAAACTTCACCGGTACTTTGGAAAGCGCAATCATAGCCGCCAAAAACACAGTCGCAACTGCATACCCGGGTATCGTATGGAACACAAACACTGAGATAATGAATGCCAATGTTCCGAGAAATTTCGTTCTTGGATCCAATTTGTGAAGGATCGAGTCTGCCGGATAATACTGACCGAGGGTAATATCTCTAAGCATCTGCCTCTCCTCCCCTCTGTCCTTCCTTCCAAAGCGGGGAGCCCAGGCGTTTAAGCGCTGCCAGAATGCTGCAGCGCGCTTCCTCCACTGTGGTTGCATCCGCATCCACCTCTAAGCCATGCGCCTTCAGGGCGTGCATGATATAGGTGATCTGCGGTGCTGCCAGACCCATTGCTTCCAGCTCCTGATAATGGGAAAATACAGCCTTCGGCGTATCATCAAAGGCAACTGTACCGTGATTCATCACGATCAGCCGCTCTACATATTTGGCAATATCCTCCATACTGTGGGACACCAAAATAATCGTAATTCCTCTGACCTTGTGAAGCATGGCTATCTGTTCCAGGATATCGTCTCTTCCCTTTGGATCAAGCCCTGCCGTCGGCTCATCCAGAATCAGGATTTTGGGATTCATGGCAAGAACACCTGCGATTGCCACACGCTTTTTCTGTCCGCCGGACAGTTCAAAAGGAGATTTTCCATAGTTTTTTTCTTTAAATCCCACCTGCTGAAGTGCCTTTTGGGCTTCTATTTCCGCTTCCTCACGGCTCATCCCCTGATTCATGGGACCAAAGCACACATCAGACAGTACATCATTTTCAAATAGCTGATGCTCCGGATACTGGAACACCAGTCCCACCTCGCTCCGCAAAGCTTTCCGGTTGTATTTTTCTGCCCAAACATCCTCTCCATTATACAAAATGGTTCCAAAGGTTGGCCGTACCAGCGCATTAAAATGCTGGATCAGCGTTGATTTTCCACTCCCGGTATGCCCAATTACACCGATAAACTGTCCATCCGGAATCACCAGATTAATATCCTTCAATGCATGAATCTCATACGCAGTCCCGGGGCTGTAAGTATACATCACATTTTTTAACTCTATCGACATAAGGTACCCACCAATTCTTCCGTAGTCAGTATTCCCTCTGGGATATCCACCCCGGATTTTTTCAGTTCATGAGCAAGCAGTGTCACCTGCGGTACGTCAAGACGATATTCCTTCAGGGTATCCACCTGAGAAAAAATCTCCTTCGGAGTTCCCTGCATCACAATATTTCCGCCATCCATGACATACACGCGATCCGCATGGATGACCTCCTCCATATAGTGCGTAATCAAAATGACTGTTACATTTTCTCCTTTATTCAGCTCACGGACTGCCTGCAATACTTCTTTACGGCCGTTTGGATCCAGCATGGCCGTCGGCTCATCCAAAACAATACACTGCGGACGCATTGCCATAACGCCTGCAATCGCCACTCTCTGCTTCTGTCCGCCGGACAGCCTGTTCGGAGAATGATGACGATAAACGGTCATGCCTGTCTTTTGGAGACTTTCTTCCACACGCTTCCAGATATCCTCTGTTGGAACACCCATATTCTCCGGTCCAAAGCCTACATCCTCTTCTACTACAGTTCCGATGATCTGGTTATCCGGATTCTGGAAAACCATCCCCGCCTTCTGGCGGATTTTCCACAGCTCCGGCTCCTCTGCCGTGTCCATGCCATCTACCCAGAGCGTACCCTCAGAGGGCAGAAGCAATGCATTCATTTGCTTTGCAAGAGTAGATTTCCCGGAGCCGTTGTGCCCCAGAACCGCCACGAATTCCCCAGCTTCAATGTCCAGGTTTACATCATTGACAGCACGCTGCGTTTCCTGCACGTTGCCGTCTTCGTCATACTTGAGATAGTCAAATCCCAGCTTCAAAGCTTTGATAATTCCCATATTTTCCTCCCTGTGCCGCTTTGCCGCAGCATGATTTTGGGATGGGCATATGCCCGTGCTTCCTTTTTTTGATACAGGCTTCTTCGGTAGCTGCCGCAGTATACTGATTCTGATCAGTCTGTCATTCCGGTCAACTCGTCAATCAACGCCCAGATTTCTTCCCTTCCCTGCCTGGTTTGTGCGGAAAAAGGAACGACCACAGTCCCCGGACGAAGCTTCAGCCCATCTTTTACCATTTTTATATGCTTCTGTATCTGGCTTCTTTTCAGCTTATCCAGCTTTGTAGCTATGATAATAGGCTCATAGCCGTTGCCTGATATCCATTCATACATCATCTTATCGTTTGCAGATGGCTCATGACGGATATCAACCAGCAGAAAAACAGCCTTTAAATCCCCGGATGTGTGAAGATAATTTTCGATCATTCTGCCCCATTTTTCTTTCTCCGACCGGGACACCTTCGCATAACCGTATCCGGGAAGGTCTACCAGATACATACATTCATTGATATTATAAAAATTGATCGTCTGTGTCTTTCCCGGCTGTGCACTGGTGCGTGCCAGGGATTTGCGGTTCATCAGCCCATTGATCAGGGAGGATTTCCCCACATTGGATTTGCCGGCAAAAGCCACCTCCGGGCGCCCTGTCTTCGGGAGCCTGCTGGTAATGCCGCACACAATATCTAAGGATACATTTTTAATGACCATAGGTTTCCTCTCTGTCTCTATTTGCTGAGTGCTTCCCGAAGTACATCGCTCATTGTGTCCACAAAGGAAATCTTCAGCCCATCCAAAATCTCCTCATCCATTTCCTGAATGTCCGGCTTATTTTCCTTCGGCACAAGCACCTGCCTGATCTTTGCATATTTGGCAGCCAGCAGCTTTTCTTTCAGGCCTCCGATTGGCAGGACACGGCCACGAAGAGTAATTTCTCCGGTCATTGCCACATCCGCACGAACCTCTCTGCCGATGATAGCCGAAAGCATCGCTGTTGCCATGGTAATTCCTGCAGACGGCCCATCCTTCGGAACAGCTCCCTCCGGAATATGTACGTGAATATCGTGCTCCTGGAAAAATTCCGGAGAAATCCCGTATTTATCCGCTACGGAACGGATATAGGAAATACCTGCCTGTGCAGATTCCTTCATCACATCCCCAAGCTGTCCTGTCAGTGCCAGCTCACCCTTGCCGGGCATGACGTTGACTTCTATCTGAAGGGTATCGCCGCCCACCTGCGTCCAGGCAAGTCCTCTGGCAATTCCCACCTCGTCTTTTTTATTTGCCATTAGATAATTGTAACGTTCTTTTCCCAGGAACCTGGACAGATTCTTTCCTGTAACCGTCACCTTATCTTTGCTATTTTCCATGATTTCCCTTGCAGTTTTTCGGCATATCTGCCCAATCCTGCGCTCCAGGCTGCGGACACCGGCTTCCTTCGTGTAGTGGTTAATGATTTTGCGAAGAGCACCGCCCTGAATGCTCAGTCTGCCTTTTTCGATACCATTGATCTCCATCTGCCTTGGAATCAAATGCTCCTTGGCAATATGCTCTTTTTCGTTTTCCGTGTAGCCTGCGATCTCAATAACCTCCATACGGTCAAGAAGAGGTCTCGGAATCCCCTGCACGTCATTGGCAGTAGCAATAAACAGTACCTCCGACAAATCCTGCGGAATCTCCACATAATGATCGTTGAAGCGGCTATTCTGTTCAGGGTCCAGCACCTCCAAAAGCGCAGAGGCGGTATCTCCTTTATAATCGCTGCCGGTCTTGTCGATCTCGTCCAGGAGCATCAATGGATTGCTGACCTCTGCCTGCCTGAGAGCGGTCGTGATTCTCCCCGGCATTGCTCCCACATACGTCCTTCTGTGACCGCGAATCTCTGCCTCGTCGCGGACACCGCCCAGGCAAATGCGCACATATTTTTTATGCATTGCTTCCGCCACAGATTTCGCAATGGATGTCTTACCGGTTCCGGGCGGGCCTACCAGACAGAGGATCGGACTTTTGCCCTTGGAGGTAAGTCTGCGGACTGCCAGAAATTCCATAATTCTTTCTTTGACGTCCTTTAGTCCGTAATGACCTTCCTCTAAAATTCCCCATGCCTCATTCAGATCATCGGAATCCTCGGAGCATTTATTCCACGGAAGACTCAGCAGTGTTTCAATATAACCGCTTAAAACCGTACTCTCCGGCGCATTGCTGCTCATACTTTTAAAGCGGCCGATTTCCTTGCGGATTTTCGCTTTCACCTCTTCCGAAGCCTGAAGGCTCTCGAGACGCTTGCGGAACTCTTCCGCCATATCAGAGGTATTTTCCTCACCAAGCTCCTCACGAATCAGTTTGAGCTGTTCCCGCAGAATATATTCCCGCTGGTTTTTATCAATGCGTTCCTTCAGGCGCTTCTGAAGCCCTTTGCCGATCTGAATGACCTCAACCTCATTGCTCAGGATTGCTCCAAGAACCTCATACTGCTCCTCTAAAGAAACTGCCTCCAGTATTTTTTGCTTATCCTGACAGGACAACGGAAGATTCACAGATACCTGCCGGATCAGCTCCTCCACATCTCCAATGTTCAATATCTGCGCAACCAGCTCCTTGCTGACCTTGCCGCTTTCCATACAATAATGCTGAAACAGTTCCCGAATACTCCTGTGCATCGCCTCTTTTACAGGGGGCGCATAATGCTCCGCTTCCTCGCGCTCAAACAGCGCAGCCTCACTTTTCAAAAACGGATATTCCTGCTCCAGGTTCAAAAGCTCCGCGCGTTCCTTTCCTTCCACCAGAACACGCACCAGATTCTGCGGCAGCTTCACCACCTGTTTGATGTATGCAATGGTGCCTACCTGGTACAGATCCTTAAGCCCGGGTGTCTCCATTTCCGGATCCCTCTGGGTAATCAAAAATATCTTCTGGTCATGCAGCATAGCAGCTTCGACAGCCTTTATGGAACGCTCCCTGCTCACATCGAAATGTACGATCGTGTCCGGCAGGATCGTCGTTCCCCGAAGGGCAACGGTCGGAAGCACACTAATCGGATTATTCATTTATCATCAGTCCCTTCATCAAGCTGTTTCCGGTTTGCCTTTTTTTCTGGAACGGGAGCCCCTTCTTCCTGCCGGCACACCCGGAGCCGGAGCTTCTCCATGGATGATCTCCGGTTCTCCTGTTCCTTCTACAGCATCTTTTGTTATAATGCATTTACGGATGGTATTGTCTGATGGCGCTTTGTACATCAAATCCATGAGGGAATTCTCCATAATCGCACGAAGTCCTCTGGCCCCGGTCTTACGCTCCAGCGACTTCCTTGCAACGGCTTCCAGAGCTTCTTCCTCAAAATCCAGTTCCACGCCATCCAATTCAAACAATTTATGATACTGCTTTGTCAGAGAGTTCTTCGGTTCCTGCAAAATGCGGATCAAAGCTTCCTCATCCAAAGCATCCAGCGTTACCACAATCGGCACACGTCCGATAAACTCAGGAATCAAACCGTATTTGATAAAGTCCTCAGGCATAACCTCCTTCAGAACCTCTCCCACGTTCCGTTCCTTCTTTACTGCAACCTCTGCGCCGAAGCCGATTGACTTGGTGTCCTTTCTGGCTTCTATGATCTTCTCGATACCTTCAAAGGCGCCGCCGCAGATGAACAGAATATTGGTGGTGTCAATCTGGATGAACTCCTGATGAGGGTGCTTTCTGCCTCCCTGGGGCGGAACGCTCGCAACCGTACCCTCCAGAATCTTCAAAAGAGCCTGCTGTACACCCTCTCCGGAAACGTCACGGGTAATGGATGCATTTTCAGACTTTCTTGTAATCTTGTCAATTTCATCAATATAAATTATTCCGCACTGGGCGCGCTCTATATCATAATCCGCAGCCTGGATAATCTTCAGCAGAATATTTTCTACATCCTCTCCGACATAGCCCGCTTCTGTCAGCGTCGTTGCATCTGCAATCGCAAAAGGTACATTCAGAAGACGCGCCAGGGTCTGAGCCAGAAGAGTTTTTCCGGAACCAGTAGGTCCCAGCATCAAAATATTGCTTTTCTGAAGCTCCACATCCAGATTCCTGCTGGAAGTAATTCTCTTATAATGGTTATAAACAGCTACGGACAGGGCTTTTTTCGCCGCATCCTGACCGATGACATAATCATCCAAAATGTAATGGATCTCTTCTGGTTTCAGCAGATGAATGTCTGTATCATATACCTCATCACGCTCATACTTCGCCAGTTCTTCCTCCATGATTTCCGCACAGATGCCAATACACTCATCACAAATAAACGCTCCATCCGGTCCTGCGATCAGCTTGCGTACCTGATCCTCCGATTTATGACAAAAGGAGCATCTGACTTTTCCATCTCTCATCTTATCTGCCATGGATATCTAATTTTTCCTTTCCAACAATCCGCCTGGGATTTGTTATTTGTTGCTATTTTCCTGCTTCCCTGGTATACAAGATAAGACTCCTGGCTGCAGGAGTCTTTTCTTTTGCATTATTTATGCATGACAACCCCATCTATAAGGCCGTATGCTTTGGCTTCCTCCGCGGTCATATAATTGTCGCGGTCCGTATCCTTTTCCACTACCTCTATCGGCTGTCCGGTGTTCTCAGCCAGAATCTCGTTGAGAGTTCTCTTCGTCTGAGCAATATGGTCTGCAACAATCTGAATCTCTGTTGCCTGCCCCTGTGCACCGCCGGACGGCTGGTGAATCATAATGGTAGAATGCGGAAGGGCAAATCTCTTACCCCTGGTACCGCCCGCCAGGAGAAATGCCCCCATGCTGGCCGCCATTCCAAGACAAATGGTAGATACATCACACTTGATATATTTCATAGTATCATAAATTGCCATTCCTGCCGTCACGGAACCACCCGGACTGTTGATGTAAAGCTGAATGTCCTTTCCCGGGTCCTCTGCCTCCAGGAAAAGGAGCTGTGCCACAACAATGCTGGCACTTACATCATTTACCTCTTCTCCCAGAAAGATAATCCTGTCTTTAAGAAGTCTGGAATAGATATCGTAGCTTCTCTCTCCCCTGCTGGTCTGTTCAATGACATACGGTACTAAACTCATAAACACGCCTCCATTCGCTGGCGCATAACGGATACCTGACTTCCGCTTACGCTTCCTTTGCTGCCTCGGCAACCAGAGTTACGGCTTTTTGTACTGCCATATCCTTCTTCATCTGCTCCAATTCATGGTCGCCAAGCAGCTCTCTTAATTTGTCTGCTTCCATTTTATACATTTCAGCCATCCTGGTGATTTCTTCCTTAACTTCCTCCTCATTCGGCTGAATATTTTCTGCTTCCGCAATCTTCTCAAGAACCAGTCTTGTCTGAATTCTCTTCAATGCCTGCGGTTTCATTTCTTCCTGCATCTTCTCTGCAGTCATACCGGTGAACTGGAAATACTGCTCCATGGATAATCCCTGGGACTGCATTCTTCTTTCAAAATCATCCATCATCTGGCGAATCTGGGTCTGGATCATCGGCTCCGGAATTTCCATTTCTGCATTTTCGATTACTTTATCTACTGCTGCATCTTCTTTTGCACGAAGAGCCTCAGCTTCCTTCTTTTCTGTCAGGCTCTTCCTTACATCTTCCTTGTACTCTGCCAGAGTATCAAATTCAGATACATCCTGTGCAAAATCATCATCCAGCTCCGGAAGCTCTTTTGCTTCGATCTTCTTCACATCACACTGGAATACGGCGGCCTTGCCTGCCAGCTCCGCAGCCTGATACTGTTCCGGGAAGGTTACATTTACTTCTACATGATCGCCGGTCACAGCGCCTACCAGTTGCTCTTCAAAGCCAGGGATAAAGGAACCGGAGCCCAAGGTCAGGGGATAATCGGTGCCTTTGCCGCCTTCAAATGCAGCCCCATCAACAAATCCTTCAAAGTCAATGGTTGCAATATCTCCGTTCTTTGCACCGCGGCCCTCTACTGTAACCGTTCTGGAGTTCTTTTCCTGCTCTTTTTTAATTTCTGCATCAACTTCTTCGTCAGTTACTTCGATTTCTGCCTTCGGAACCTCTACGCCTTTATATTCACCAAGTGTAACCTCTGGTTTTACAGCTACTTCTGCTGCAAAGATGAATGGTTTTCCGGGCTCTGCCTGGGTTACATCAATTTCCGGCTGAGAAACAATCTCCAGCCCGCACTCTTCCAGGGCTTTGCTGTAATGCTCCGGAATCAGGGCATTTGCTGCATCCTCCAGAAAAATACCTTTGCCGTACATCTGCTCGATCATCCTTCTCGGAGCTTTTCCTTTACGGAACCCAGGAATGGAAATTTTTCCTTTTGCTTTCTGGTATGCAGCCTGCATAGCCTTGTCTAAATCTTCGGCAGAAACTTCAATTGTCAGTTTTGCCATGTTTTTTTCCATTTTTTCCACCTGTAAACTCATGTTTCGTGTTCCTCCTTAATATTCAGGTAAATTCTTATTATGAATCACTTTTCTTTATTTTGTCCTTCTCTGTCTCCGAACCTTAGGACAGAGTGCCCTCATCATGAGAGATACAATTACAGTCATTATGGAAGTATAGCACAAGACTTTCAAAAACGCCAGCGTTTTTTTGCAGTTCCGCCCTGTAAAATACAAAAAGCAAAAAAGAATCCTGCCAGGCAGGATTCTCCGCCGCAATTCTCAGAATTTACCGCAAATATACAATAGATTTCGCAATTTCTTCTGCCTTCTCTTCCCCCGCAAGCTGGGAGATCAGGGACAGGCTGAAATCAATGGCAGTTCCCAGGCCTCTGCTGGTGGTTACATTTTCATCTACTGCCACTGCCTCTTCCGTTGTGACTGCACCCTCCAGCTTATCCAGAAAAGAAGGATAGGAAGTTGCCTTTCTTCCTTTCAGGAAACCAAGACCTGCAAACACGCTGGGTGCTGCACAGATGGCGGCCACCTTACCGCCCTTTTTATAGAACTCTGTCAAAAGCTCCGTAAGCGGCTCATATGCCCCAAGATGTTTTGTCCCCGGCATACCTCCCGGAAGCACAAGCATATCCGCATCTGAAAAATCCGTACCTGCAAATATGCGGTCTGCCTGAAGAATGATGCCATGGGAGGTGGTGACTTCTTTTGTCTCCTTAATGGATACGGTTTCAATGCCAATCTCCGCCCTCCGCATCAAATCCACGACTGTCAGACCTTCAATATCTTCAAATCCATCTGCCAGAAAAATATATACCTTACTCATGGAAATCCCTCCTGATTCTGTTTGTTTTTTCAGTATAGCATTTCTCTTTCTTTTTTACAACGAACCGGGTATACTAAAAATAATCATATTTACAAAAAGGAGAAGCCTATGGAAATCGAAAGAAAATTTCTTATTAAAAAGGAAAACCTTCCCGCATGTCTTGACTCCTGTCCCTTTCATAAAATTGAACAGGGCTATCTCTGCACGGATCCGGTTGTCCGCATCCGCCGTCAGGACGAGGACTATTATCTCACCTACAAGTCCAGGGGGCTGCTTGCCCGGGAGGAATACAACCTGCCTTTGACCAGGGAAGCATACGAACACCTGAAGCCAAAGGCAGATGGAATAGTCATCTCTAAAACCCGCTATCTGATTCCCGAAAAGGACCAGCTTACGATTGAACTGGATATTTTCCATAATACTTATGAAGGGCTTTTGCTGGCAGAGATAGAATTCCCCTCGGAGGAAGCCGCCAGGGCCTATGAGCCTCCTGCATGGTTTGGAGAGGATGTCACCTATTCCACTCAATACCACAACAGCACCTTAAGCAAAGGGACTGCTGCCTGCGGCTGATTATCCGCAGGGCTGTCCCTCGTCCTGATATGATATTCTTAAGTAATTACCTGTGCTTATGTCTTTTCTCTATGCTTTTTCCGGGATGCCTTCTTTTACATTGTCGCTTTCTGTATCTTTTGACAGGATCGTATCCCTCCCGGAAAATCTTTTCTGCCAGCCGTTCACTGTACCACACCGGAAAAATTCCCAGCAGTTTTCCCAAAAACCTTATGATGCCCCAGGCACTTTTATCCATACACATGGAAATTTCCAATAATTTCTGTACAAATGAAAGCATCTGCCAAACCTCCTTACGAAGAACAGTTTAGCATGTTTTGCTCCAGAGTACAATTTGTTCTTTATAATCTCTTTCCTTTTTCCGCACATGCCTGCAGCGCTTCATAAACCGCACTTCTCATCCCCGCTTTTTCCAGGGTGCGCAACCCCTCAATGGTAGTTCCCGCCGGAGAGCATACCATATCCTTCAGTTCCCCGGGGTGCATTCCCGTTTCCAGGATCATCCTCGCACTTCCGAGAACTGCCTGAGCTGCAAAGCCGTATGCCTGCTTCCGCGGCATTCCAAGGGCAACTGCCGCGTCCGCCATAGCTTCCACAAACATAAATACATAAGCCGGAGAGCTTCCGCTCACTGCACCTACTGCATCCATCAGCCGCTCGGGCACAAACTCCGTCCTTCCGAAGCTGTCCGTGATTTCACGAATCTGCCTTGCATCCTCCTCTGTCACACGCTCGTTTATACAAGCCCCGGTCATACCTTCGCCTACCTGTGCGGGAGTATTCGGCATCAGCCTTACTACCTTCAGTGGCTTCCCGCATTTTTTTTCCAGCCATGCAAGGGTTTTGCCGGGTGCAATTCCCACAACCATATGCTCCGTCGTCAGCAAATCCTTTACTTCCTCCAAAACCTCCTCATAGAACTGCGGCTTCACGGCCAATACCAGAAGCCTTGTACTCCTGACGACCTCACGGTTATCCAGGGTTGCCGCAACCCCCAGCTTTTCTCTGCTGCGCCGTGCCCCTTCCTCTGTCAGATTGGATACGATGATCTCTTCCTTTTGGAAAATACCTTTTTTCAAAATCCCGCCAATCATAGCAGAACCCATATTTCCGCAGCCTATAAACCCTATTTTCATTTTGTGTCCTCCTCCGGTGCACCTTTTGTGTGCGTAAATATATTGTCATCGCTTGTAAGAAGATATTTACGAACTGCAAACAAAATACCGATTGCCGCCACTCCGATCAGCGTCTGCCATGTCTGCAGATGCTCTACGACCATTTGTCTTGCAGTCGCAAAGAGCAGTACCTCTACGATGGTTTCCGCCGTATGCTTGCACAGCATCTTTACAAACTCTACCCCTACCACCAGAGACAGCGCCTGTGACAAAAATTCCGTAAAAAAGTCTATCTTAATATCAAAAACAGACATATGAAACAGCTCATAGACCAAGGGAATACTTGCCAACCCAATCACAATCAAGATCACAACTGATAATAGAATCTCCGTATAACGGGCAACATGATAAATGGCCTCGTTAAAGTGTTTTCTTATTTTGTGGTTTACTTGTCTGTGCATAACCTCTCCTTATAACTTTTCTTCTATTCTATCATTCAGACGCTGATTTGTCATCATAAATTCCATATCCGCGTCCTCATCCTATAAGGAAGCCGGAAAGGAATCCATAAATGCAATACTTGACTCTTTTTCTTTCGAAATAAAGGACTCTATCGCATGCTCATAGATTTCTATATTCCTCCTGGCCACTTCAATATCCGAATATTCTTCCGATACTCTCTTTAAAGCATTATCCGAATATGTTTTCTGCTTTTGTTTATTTAAAAGCAACTCCACTATTTTATCCGCAAGTATTTTTTCATTTTTACAATCGCATAATATACCACTTTTTTCATTTTCTATCATTTCAGTAATTCCACTGGATTCACTTCCGATTATTGGTGTTCCGGATGCCATGGCCTCAAGTACAACATATGGAAAATTATCAAAGCTTGAGGGAACAACAAGCACCTGTGCACCTGCATAAATATCATTTAATTTTTTATTTTCAATCTGTCCGGGAAATGTTAATTTATTATGATATTTCTCGGGAATCAGCTCATAAATGTACTGTTTCATTGATATATTCTTATCATTTCTGGTTGTATCTTTCCCAGCAAAAACCCAGCTTGTCTCTGGCAGAATCGCCTGAACTATGGGGATTGCCTTTGCTAATACATTCACACCTTTTCTCATTTCAAGACTACCGCAAAAAAGAACATATTCTCTTTTTATCTCAGAATTAATATAAAAATCAACCAAATTCGCAGGATTAGGAATAATTGTAATGTCCTCTCTTTGAATATTCATCTGGCCGGCAACCTTTTGACTAAGCATTCTTGAACATGAGATAACTTTTTCTGCATTTTCAATCACGTCCTTTTCCCAGCAAAGCATAGGTTCAGTAACTCCTTGTGCCAAACCGCATCTGTTATGTTCCAACCATATACACAATGGGGTATGCAACTTAACCACAATTGGTTTTTTTCTCATTTTATTTTGCAAATAAAAGAGAGTTTCTGCTCCCCACTCCGGGGATTCAATAATATCAATTTTATCTTCAAGGCTGCATAGTACATGGTTAACTTTTTTTCTGTAATTCACATAATCAGTATAACTATCATTTGTTTTCTCAACAAATATGCGGATAATCGAAATCCCATCCTCCACATATGTTTGATTTTCCACGTAGGACCTACATACAACGAACACATTATGGCCTAATTTATGTAAACCTGCTGCCAGGTTTTTCTGATATGTTGCAATTCCCCCAAAATTTGTTTCCAAAGGATATTCTTCATGTACCAAACAAATATTCATTATCTTTTGCATGAGCAATTTCATTTATTCCCCATACTCCTCCCTTCTTTCATTGAAGTTTTCTCCAGCGACAGCATACCTAACCTCTGACTAAATAACTCAGGCGCACTCCTCTTTCCTGACCAGTGTCACATGTGATTTATGAAAAAAAGTTTCCAGTGCGCAATAATTGATTACCCATTTTTCTATATCTTTTCTATCAATAACCATAGGCATATAATTTGCCACTGATAAAATTGATTTGTTTGCCTTCTCAGATAGTATTACAAATCTTTCCTGGTTACGATTCCTAATATAGCATCCCGCCATTAGTAATAAATCTTCATCAGATCGTTCAAAGGAATATTTTTTTTGGTATGAATCCCACAAATAAAATCCCTTTGCCGGAATTAGGCATCTTCTACATAAAATACTCTCACGATACATCCTATTTGAAGATATCCTTTCCGCTTTTGCACTAAAAAAGACTCCTTTTCCATCGTACCTCAAAACGCCCCATTTCATCTGCTGCGCATATAATTGATGCTCCTTATCCAAAATAACCGTAGCAGATTGAGACGGCGAAATATCTGTTTTTCCATATATTTCCACGTTGCCTTTTTTATTAGTCACTAGCTCCTTAACCTGTCTCTCTGTCTTTTCATCAATATAGTATTTTCCACTCAAATTCTTCCCCCCTTACTATTCTCATTTATATGTATACAAATCACTATTCTGCCAAACCGTAACTAACTTATTTTTATAATCGTATCGTTTTTTCCACACTTTCAAAAACGTCAATTTTATTTCACAGTTCAGCTACAGCACTCTTTATTTGTCTGCTTCTTTTACCAAATTTTCAATATATTGAAAAAAATCACTGAGTGAATAAAATGCATCCATGCTAAGCCTGTCATTATCTACTTCTATTGAAAATTCGTCTTCCAGTTTGACAATTATTTTTATAAAATCAAGGGAATTCATCGGTAATTCACTCATTTTTTCTTCTCTAAACAACATTTTTTCTATAATTCCCTTATCTATGTGTTCCTCAAAAACCGAGGTGATTTTATCCGTAGCCGTCAACGCAAATAACTCTCCTCTCATACCCTTACATATTCCATAAAAACAACAATCCGGCAATTTCAATAACCACAGGAGCTAAAAATGAAGCATCCAGTCTATATACGGTACTGATAATATTTTAATATATTCATCAATAATGCATTTTCTTCATCTTTTAACTCAATAACCCGTTGACATAAATAAATGATATTCTCCCTTTTATGCCTAATTGACTCCTTAATACCTACATGAGCCATTTCTATTGCCAATTGCAAGAGGCTTTCACTCTCACTTATAAAAGGAATTCCAAAATACTTAATTGCATCACATATAATCTGCATATGATCCTGTATGACTGAGAATGGTCTATAGTCAAATCGTCCATATACTTCTATATTACTACTTAAGTAATCACATAACTCATCATATACAGCAAGCCCAAATATATTTATTTCTGTACCTTCTTTACTTTTTGACACCATATTATTCACTTCCGAATACTGAATATATAGTATTTCATACATTTTTTGCAGAATATGATTTATGTTTAGGTCATCTGCACTGAATAGAAAAAAAACATATGGCTCCTGTAGCAGGAATGAATGAATGCCGTTTGCATAGTCTCCTGTCCCTTCACATTCTACTATGTGAAGAATTGCATTTTCCATTTCACAAAAGGGAATACTTTTCCTCTCATAGTCGTCAGAAAAATAGTCATATCCCATAAATTCTTCTTTTTCATCATCATAGCCAAAAATAAAAATGTCATGCATACTATTCTTTGGGTATCTTTTTTTGTCATACCAAGTAATATAACTTACGTTAAGACAACAATGGACATATTCATTATGAACAATACATTCGACAATATATTGTGAAATACTACTATACTTTTCCCTAATCCGTTCTATACTGTAGCTATTGTCACGGATATATGGACATGCATCCCACTCCTTTGTAACAAAAGGGGCAACTGAATTACATATATCCAAAACAAAGGTTTGGCCTTTTTCATTCAATTTATGGCAGCATATTTGCATATTATTATAATAAATCCATGGCAATGTACTTTCGTTTTGTGACAGCATCATTGTCATAAATCTGCCTTTTTGGTAACATCGTAATATTGCTTTTCCTAAACTTAATTCTTTTCTCATTTCTACTCCGCTCTCTATTTGGCAAAGATATATGGCAATTGCTAAAAACGCAATACCTCCTCCATTGACATCTTACATATTTGATTTGGAAACTCATTACACCTTGAACATACTGCGATTTTATATCCACTGTCAGAATAGCGGAAAAAGAATGGAGACGCCTTGATATTCTTGTCATTTACAGTAATATTTTCATCGGTTATGCAAATTGAGAATGAGTCGAGGGGCTTCGTTAATCCCAGCCCCAGCCATTTTAAATAGCTCTCCCGTAGAACCCACAATTCATAGAACCGTTCTAAAAATAATGTCTCTCCCTCTTCATTTAGAAATTGTAATTCTGCTTTGCTAAAAAAACGTTTAGCAATGCATGCTATATCCTGATTCTTTATTTCTTCTATATCTACGCCAATAGGTTTTGTGCTTATACCACAAACAACATACTCACCTGAATGTGACACATTAAACTGTATATTTGAACCTTCAATATATGGCTTCCCATAATATGTTCTTGAAAAGGAAATTTCGCCTGGCAATATCCCCCGCTTTCTTGCTACTATCATGCGAACCATAGCCTCACCAAATATCGAACGTATGGCATCCTTTGAATCTTTTCTGCGCTGAATTCCCGATTTATCCAAGTATGGCATAATCTCAGCTATTTTATTTTTATAGGCTTCTACTAATGAAAAATCAATCTTTGTCAAATATATATCTACCATTTTTGATAAAATTCTCTTAAGCTCTTATATATTTTCATATTATTAAATGGAGTCTATTGTTATAACTGTAAATATTCCGCTAATATTTTAATGCCTTTGTCAAAATCACTTGGTGAAAATGAAATACGAATACAGCCTTCAGCACCAAAATCCGATCCCGGTGTTACTCCGATATGCGGGCTGGTATGCTGAGCAATTTTCATAGCCAATTCCAGATCACCACCTAAACCATGTTCTACAATATATTTACGGCAATTAACCAGTAAATAAAATCCTCCACTTACAGGGCAGGGAACTACCCCACTAATATCAGCAAGCTCTTTTATTGCTTTTTGATATCTGCAAGTATACATTTCTCGCAGTTTTTCCACTGAATCATTCTGGCTAATCGCTTGAATTGCACCAATCTGTGAAATTGTATTAGGTGTTAAAGAAAAATTCCGCTGAAATATAGTTAACGGGAAAACTAATTCATCTGGTACAATCGCGAATCCAACACGGAAAGTATACATCTCATATCCTTTAGACATCGAATCTGTAACAATATATGGTATTTTAATTTTTTTATTTAGCGCTTCATCCAGAACCGATATGTATGGTTTATTCTCAAATACCATATTGCTATATACCTGATCACTAAACAACACTGCCCTCCGGCCAGTATTCATAATTTCAATGATAGACTCCCATTCCTGGACTGATACCAAATTTCCGATAGGATTTCCGGGTGAATTTACTACAACAATACGAGTATGTTCTTTATCAAATGCTCTCACAAATGAATCTATATCAATTCTTCCGGAATCTATATCAATATTATAATAATCGATACTTATATCGTTCCTTAATACCTGCAGCAATGACGCAGCCGCTTCATATAAAATATATCCCGGTTTCGGCAAAAGTACTTTTCCTCCCGACTGTAAAAGCATAGTAAATATGTCACGATAAAGAGAGCTTGTACCCTGTGAACCTACAATCACATTTTGTGGTAATATTTTTTTCCAAAAACGTCTGCTGTAATGTTCTGAAAAAACTCTTCGGAGCTCAGGATTCCCTTCCGAATCTACTCTTAATAATTCCTTGGGATAATCCAGCGCTTCCTTCATTGCATCCTTTACTTCGTTTGACAATAATTGATCTGATTTTCCTAAGGTCATTCTAATTACGCTTTCACCTTTATTCTCATATTCACTTAACAGTTGATCAATTGTGAACATATGAAATGCCATCTTCGAAAATCTTTTTCCCATTTGAGTGTTTTCCCATCCTTCAATGTAAATATCAGTTAATTCTTTACTCATATTTTTTCTCCTTAATCATAATATTTTCCAGACAATTGTTAAGCTGCCAACTCCTGTACTTGTCCCATTATTTTTTTATATCAAATATTTTTTAATAATGTATCAGCTCTATCTAGTAGGGATTCAATCAGTTCTTTTTCTTCTTTATAAATGCACTCTATCATATCAATGATATGCGGCATTTTTTCCTGAATTGTTTTTTTTATTATGCTTTTGACAATTACTGTTCTAAGCTTTCCGACATCACTTATCTCTTCTTTTATCAGCCTTATTTCATATGCAAAGCAAAATCCGTAACGTAAATACAGAATATCAAGCATTCTCAAATAACAAATTCGATTATTTTGAAATGTATTCAGCCTCATTGCCAAGAGATAATTATTCATTTGCTCCACACTAACGTCATCTCCCTGAATGTTTTGAGTTACTTTTTTCAGGTTAGTAAAATTCTCACGCAGCAGCTCCCGGCATATTAGTAGATTTTGCTTCAATATTTTCAAACAGCCTATAGCAGAAACAGGATTATGTAAAAGTCTGTACTTTTTGCATTCAAACATTCGCTGATCATCCGGAAGCTTCAATCGTTGACGTTCCTCTGTGAGATATGGATCCAAACAAATCAACGTATCATCTTCAATACCAACAACTGGTATTTCATGCTCTATATGCTTTTTGCAATACAACTCACTCCAAGGGCATTGATACGTGTCGATTTTCAAGCTTAATGGTGTTTTATTTTTTACCTCATTCTCTATTTCTCTATATAGCTCTTCCTTACTAAAGAAAACACGTCCCGCTATTTGAATACCATGTGCTTTTTCCAAAATCTGTGTAGAATAATCATATGAATACAAACTAAAACACCCTTCAACAGAATGGTCATTAGTTGAAATACACCTGAAAAATAATTTGCTTGCAAATATCATAAAAAAATCCCGGTTATTTGCTGCGCAAATGGTTGCAATTATCCCATCATAACAGTCATAAATTGGATCATGTACCGGTGTAATATTCATATTTCCTCCCTTTACATCCGTTTAATTTCCAGAAGTTCAATAAGCCCTTCACCCAACGTTGAATCTTTTGAATAATAAAACAGCATAGGCTTTCCCATTAATCCCAATGCCATTCCCGATATTCTCCTATATGTATCTGCCATAAACTGGTCAGCCAGCAATAAGTTTTCTACTGAAAAACAGACATGATGAATACCGCCTCCTTTATTTGAGTATTCATATACTGGAGAATCAGAATCTATAGGTTCGATATATTCAATATATATATTGGCAGCCAAACTAACCAAAGCTATACGTACATGTTGTGAGGCTACTGTTTCCAAAATAATATTATTTTCCTTACCACAAAATAAAATATATTTTTGTATCGCTTTTTCTATGCTCTTAACAACAATTCCAATGTGATGGAATCTTAACAGATTATCCATTTTCCTTCCCTCTCAGACAAATAGCACATCTAAGCACGCAAACTTCTAAATTACTATATACAATCAACCTCACATTCCTTTCCTAACAGTTTTTTGGTAATTTCCTTGCACAATATTTCTATTGTCTGATGTACGTCAGCCTGGGATTTTTGCTTATCTAATAATTTTTCATATTCTATGTAGCAGTCATCGGCTTTGAAGCTTAATAAGAAATCCTGAATTTCAAAATAATTTTTCTTAAAGACCAGATTATTTATAAACTCAATTATTTCTTTATTACATTTGCACTGTTCGTCAGCGTTATAACACACTTTATTTGTAATTGAATTGTATTCAGGATCAATCCGTACGATCACGGTCTTACTAAATATATTCTTGCGAGCCCTATATAAATTGTTAATTGCTCTCAATACAGTAAATAACCAAGGTAATCCCGTATGCTCTCCGTTAGCAAGCCCGGACTCCTGCAAAATTTTACTATCGGAAAGAGAATCATGTATAAATCCATGTATCGTATATTTCTTTCTATTCAGTACATGCACTACAATCTTGTCAATCCCAATATCATCCATCCATAATACTGTTTTCACAAATTCCTCAATACTCTGTTCTTCTGTGAGCCCCGGCAGCCCCAGCAGTACATTACCAACAGCTTTAAAATGAAACTCATGTAATAACTCCACTGCGTTTTCTATTTGTGCATTAGTTATTTCCTTATTCAGCCAGTGATTTCTTATCCATTCATCTGCTACCTCTACACCAAAATCAATAGACACTCTTTTTTTTCCTGACACTGTCTTTGAAAAGTTAGTTAACCGCTCCCTTGTTATTGAAGAAGCACGTGCTTCAACATTATAAATGAACGGGGATGTGGCAAATAGCTCTTTACTAAATAATTGAATACAAAGTTCTTCAGGGACCTCACTGTAGTCAAGCGAATCATAACCCGATATATTTTCAATAACTGACGAGTCGCTTTCCACTCTCGAATTAAGGAAGTTCTCTCGTACACATTTCGCATACAACTCCGGATCCTTTTTTCTCAGTGCTAAGAGTGCACCTTGCTTAGCTGCAAACTCAGATTGATAGTCACACATACTGCAACCAGCTAATTTTTTGTTTTTCATACGATAGGGACACCCTAAAGTATTTACATAGTTCATATTCACTCCAACATAAGGAAAATATTTCATTTTTTCTCCTACGAAACCCTGATAAATTTCTTCCGCCGACAAATTCATGGCACTGTCATACTCATTCCAATACTGTTCCGATATCGGCTTCCATATAGCTTCCATAATATTTTGTATTATCATAATTCTCCTTTCAGCCTTTTTATTTTTCCTGTCAAATTTTTCTCTTAGCACCTAACCATAGCAGATGCTCACTTCTCGTACTGAATGCATCTATCTGCCGCTACTGATGTACTTCTTATATAAGGTTTACATATTATTATATATATATTGAATCAGTTCATCTGGTGTATACATTTGATTTATATTTATTATTTCCTCCTCAAACTCAATATCCAACTCTATTTCTAAATTTATCAACAGCTTTACAAACAATATAGAATTAATTCCCAGCTCTATGTAGCTTTTGGAAAAAGCTTCCTCATCAAGTGGTATGCCTAGTTTTTCATTAAAAACCCGGCATAATACATTTTTTATTTCTTCTTTATTCATCTCCCACCATTCCTCTCATTATTTTTCTTATAACATCTCAACAAGATCCTCTTGCCACTCTCGAATGCAAAGATAATTTCCATTCCAAAATATTATGGCTACGTTATTCCAAATAGGATGAATACCCTCCTGCAAAAAAGGAATAACTACTTTTCTTGTCAAAAAATTACGTCGTAATAGCCGTGAATTATTAGCGTTTATTGACAAAACATATTTCCCTTTTGCAAATGGATGCTCTTCAACCTGCATAATACAATATTCCCCTTCATATCGCTGCTCCTTGTATACAAATCCATCGCCTGAAACAAAAATATTCCTATCTAAATAATTTGCAAATTTATCAGTAATATCCGATTGACACAGGTTTACAAGAACCAGGCTATGCAGTAAATCATCATCATCCAGGAGCGAATATGGAATTATCGGATATGTGGTTGAAATCCAATCAAAGTATCCATTGGAATGTGGTGTTGCAAAAGCTTTTGCTGCAGATATTTCATAGTTATCTGCCCGATCTGGCACTACTATCCTCATCGAAGTGCGATAAATTCCTAAAATTCCAATTCCTTTGGTTATATCTACCGGACCCGGCTGTTGTATTTGAAAAATTTTTCTACCTTCAATGGCATAATGTATATTTTTCGGAAGTGGAGCAAAATAAACAAATTCTTTGCTGTTAATACAAATTTCTGTTTTCTTATCGACATCCGGAGGTAAAACTATTGTGATGCCTTTCGAATCCTTCACGGTAATTTCAAAACGATATTTGTTTTTTCTTATCGCACTGACTTTGGCGCTTCTTTTGCCCTTTTCTATTCCATGCAAACGTATCCAAAAGCTTTCCAGATAGCAGTTTCTCTCTGTAATAAAAGTTATTTTTTCAGGAAAATTCACCCGTCTATGTTGCAAAAAGAATTCTTCAATATTAAACCATTTGTAATCTGAAATAGTGTGATGTAACATATTGCGCACCTCAATGTACTTATAGTTTCCATAGGCGCTTAAGCTTTTCTTAATGCATTCATGCTTTCCATTCAAATAACATAAATCCAAATCAGATACTACATTATATATAGGTAAGTTACTATTATTGCTAATGATATCTTCGATAGGCAATCCTGAAATCGGAATAATAGCTGCTGCTAAACCAGGGTAATTAAGTGATAATGT
>ERZ781272.235-NODE-235-length-59871-cov-5.049686_pt1 | contig 59871 bp, 50 predicted proteins | sample MGYA00375850_ERZ781272 | MGnify/ENA primary metagenome ERZ781272 (study PRJEB29790, sample SAMN06051246) | human gut metagenome | host: Homo sapiens | place: USA: Cincinnati, Ohio | collected 2013-06-21 | study: EMG produced TPA metagenomics assembly of the Gut...
GTGCTGCATACGCCTTATGCAGTTTTGGATTCCCAAATGGAAGAAGGAATGAAGGAAATCGCCGAAAGAGTGGAGGATTTCTCCATGGTGCTGAATTCTGTGGAAAATGGGGATAATGTTGTAGCATCCAGTGATTATTTGATCCATAAAAAGGATATCCTTGAGACAGGAGTTCAGGTATATGAGTTTGACGGAGGAGATTCCTCACACGGGAAGTCGATATTGATCGATGATGATCTGGCGGTTATCGGCTCGTATAATCTGGATATGCGGAGCACTTATATGGATACGGAGCTGATGCTGGTGGTTCATGGCGAGGAGTTTGCGGCAGAGCTTGCGGATTATATGGATGTATTTCAGGAAAGGTGCCGGAAGGTGCTGGATGAAGAGCATTATGAGGTGCCCCCAAACGTGTCGGTAAGGGAGATCCCATGGATGAAAAAGGTAATATTTGCAGTGTTGGGACCTCTTTTGCAGCCAGTGAGATATTTGGCATAAGGTTGAAAAAAATGGAAGTTTGTGTTAAGATTAGTAAATAGTACAGGAGGTATTTTTATGCAGATTAGAGAATCAGCGGAAGATTATCTGGAAGCAATCCTGATTTTATCAAAAAAGGGCGGTGGGGTGCGCTCGGTGGATATCGCTTCCATGCTCGGGGTGTCAAAGCCCAGTGTCAGTCATGCTATGAAGCTTCTTCGTGAAGATGGATATATTGCTATGGACCGGTATGGAACTGTGACACTTTTGGAGAAGGGAGAAGAAATTGCCAGCCGGATTTATGAACGGCACACAGTATTGACAAGGATGCTGGAGAACCTGGGAGTCTCCCCGGAGGTGGCGAGGGCGGATGCCTGCAAGATTGAACACGATATCAGCAGTGAGAGCTTTGACAGAATCAAGGAGCATTTCTTCCGTAATGGAGGAGAACTGTAAAATGAGAGCACGATGCCGGAAGAGATTCCGGCATCTTTTTATGGCATAGAACAGTACTCCATATGGTTCTGTATTTAAACAGGATTTCTATAATATAAAAAAGCGCTTTGTTCAGATAGGTTTCCGTTAATTTTCCGTTTTTTGCGGAAGCTGTGCCAGGATGATCGCTCCGAACATGATGAGGCAGCCCAGAATTTCCCGGGTGCTTAAGCTCTGTCCGAGAATTACCCAGCCGGCCAGAACAGAAATGCAGGATTCCAGACTGAGAATCAGAGAGGCTACGGTCGGGTTCATACCCCTTTGGCCTACAATCTGCAAAGTGTAAGCAACACCGCAGGACATGACGCCTGCATAGAGAATCGGCATCCATGCCGCAAGGATAGAGGACATGTCCGGATGTTCCAGAAGCAATGCCGGAATTCCGGACAGGATTCCGCATACAAGGAACTGGATACAGGACATTTTGACGCCATCTGCCTTTGGCGAAAAGTAGTCAATGACCAGAATATGTAAGGAAAACAGGATCGCACAGATAAACACCAGAAGCTCCCCTTTTCCGATGGAGAAGCCATCCTTGATGCAGAGCAGATATAAACCGATCAAAGCCATGATAACGGCAGCCCAGATGAAGGGACCGGACTTTTTCTTCAGAAAAAGTCCCAGTATCGGTACGATAACGATATAACATGCAGTAATAAATCCCGCTTTGCCGACCGTCGTATATTTGATGCCGAACTGCTGGAAATTACTGGCGATACAAAGGAAAATACCGCAGCAGATACCGCCTGTGACCAGGGTCTTTTGGGCGGCCTTTTTTTCTTTTGGGGTTTGGCTGACAGCCGTCCTGCCTTTGTTTAGAAACCAGATGACCGGAAGCAGAACGATGGCTCCGATTATGCTCCGCACGGCGTTAAAGGTAAATGCCCCAACATAGTCCATACCGACGCTCTGTGCGACAAATGCGATACCCCAGATGGCAGCAGTCAGAAGAAGCAATAAGGAGTTTTTCAGTTGGATGGATTGTTTTTTCATAAGTAATTCGTCCCCCTTGTTGTAGAATTCTGATGCACGGGAAATGAACAGCATATGGGCTGCGTGGAGGCGCATCAGCTTTTTTATTATACTGCATGACTGTAAATTAATAAAGGGAATTTTTCAAAAATGACGGCGGAAGGGAATTAGAACAAAAAAAGAAGCCCTGCCCCAACAGAGCTTCTTTTTTGATTTTTATAAGAAAATATATTTCAGTATGAAGAGAACAGCCAATACATACATTAAGGCACTGATCTTTTTCTCCTTTGTCCTGCCTGTAATCAGGTTGATGAAAACATAAGAGATAACGCCCATTGCGATACCTTCGGAGATGCTGTACATGAACGGCATTGCAATGATTGCGATGAAGCATGGAATTGCCTCCGTGTAATCCTCAAAGTCAATTTTAGTGATAGAGGTCAGCATCAAAAAGCCTACGATGATCAGTGCCGGAGCCGTTGCAAAGGATGGAATGGCAAGGAAAATCGGGGACAGGAACAGAGACACCGCAAAGAGCAGACCGGCCACCAGAGAGGTCAGACCGGTACGGCCGCCTTCTGCAACACCGGAAGCACTTTCTACGAAGGTGGTAACTGTGGAAGTACCGCAGACAGCACCTACGGAAGTACCGATCGCGTCAGAGAGGAGAGCTCCTTTGATCTTAGGCAGCTTGCCGTTCTTGTCCAGCATGTCGGCTTTGGATGCAACACCGATTAAAGTTCCCAGAGTATCAAACATATCTACAAATAAGAATGCAAACATGATTACAAAGAAATCCAGAGAGAACACAATGGAAAAGTCCATTTTCATAAAGGTCGGCGCCATGCTCGGAATGGAGATTCCATTGGAAAAATCAGGAAGCAGGTTGTAGAAACCAAGCTCCGGATTCGGAACGTACAGGCCGATCAACTGGCAGATGATGCCGAGAATCCAGGTGATCAGGATACCCCAGAGAATTCCGCCCCTGATATTTTTTACAAGGAAGATTGCGGTGATCAGTATACCGATCAGAGCAAGGAGCACCGTAATGCCCAGGGAGTGAAAGGTACCGTCGGCTACGGAGCCTTTAAAAGAAAATACACTTACCAGAGTGGAATCATTGTTTACGACAATTTTTGCATTCTGTAATCCAATAAAAGCAATAAACAGACCGATGCCTACGGATACGGCATGCTTCAGATTCATTGGGATGGAGTTGAAGATTGCTTCACGTACATTGGTCAATGAAAGAAGGATGAAAATCAGGCCTTCTACAAATACCGCTGCCAGTGCCTGCTGCCAGGTATATCCCATACCAAGAACCACCGTATAGGCAAAGTAGGCATTCAGCCCCATACCGGGTGCCAGTACAAACGGGTAGTTGGACAGAAGGGCCATTAAGCAGGTAGCAATGAAGGATGCCAGTGCTGTTGCGGTGAAAATTGCACCGCGGTCCATGCCGGAGGCTTCCAGGATATTCGGGTTGACCGCCAGGATGTACGCCATGGTCATGAAGGTGGTAATACCGGCAATGACTTCTGTCTTTACGTCAGTATTGTTTTCTTTCAGATGAAAAAGTTTTTCAAGGTTCATAGTTCTTCCCCCTTTTCCGCACGCTTGTGCTAAAAAATTTTGGTACCGGAAACATATTTTCCGGTGATATTGCGGTCATCGGATAGATAAACCAGTCTCTCCAGCCGTTCTCTGGCTGTCAGCGTCTGCGGGTGCTTCAGGCTGGTGTCGTCGAGAATGACGGCATCAAATTCATAACCTTCCAAAAAGCTTCCGGTTTTTCCGAAAAAAGAGCCTCCGCCTATGGTTGCCATATAGAAGGCCTCTTCCAGAGTCAGTGGTTTCAGAGAGTGATCTGAAAGCCGCCAGCGAAGCTTTGAGGTCTGGATAGAATCTGCCATTGCCCGCAGGATTGAGATAGATGAGCCTGCTGCAATATCGCTGCCAAGTCCCACATGCAGCCCTTCATCCAGATAACGCCGTACAGGCGCAACACCGGAAGAAAGATTTGTGTTGGATTGGGAACAGTGGGCAATGTATACACCTCGCTCCTTCATTAAAGTGATTTCTTCATCCGGGCAGTGGACACAATGCGCCATGATTGTAGGGCACTGTTCGCCGCCAAACAAACCGAATCGGTCATAGGCTTCTCCATAAAAGGAGGTACTCGGACAAAGCTCCTTTACCCATGCGATTTCTCCCGTGTTTTCGGAGAGATGTGACTGCACCGGAAGATGATAGGCTTTTTGAATCTCAGCCAGTGCTTTCATAAGCTCGTCCGAACAGGAAGGGATGAAACGGGGAGTCAGAACAGGTTTGACATTCTGATATTTCCCTGCGGTCTCTTCCAGCCAGGAAATGGTATCTCTGACGGATGCGGATGCACTTTTTTCCTGTAATGCAGGAGGACTGTTTCTGTCCATGTTTACTTTTCCGACGAAAGCTTTCAGTCCGGTTTCCTCAAGCAGATCCATAAGCAGCTCAGTAGCTTCCGTATGAAGCGTGGCAAAAACCGAGGCGCGGGTAGTGGCGCTCTTTTTGATATCCTCTGCAAAAATGGTATATGCGGATGCTGCATAATCAGGCTCTGCATATTTGGATTCCTCCGGAAAAGTAATTGTGTTCAGCCAATCCAACAGCTCTAAGTCCATTCCCATACCCCGGAAGCTGTACTGAGGTGCATGCACATGCAGATCGGTCAGTCCGGGAATGATGAGGCAGCCGTTCGTGTCACGGCAGGGAATTCCCTGATATTTTTCGGGAAGTTCCGGAAATACACCGGCAGAAACTCCGTTTTCGCAAACCAAATAAGCATTTTCTGTAATAACAAGACGGGTTTTGTCCTTGCTGTAACAGACTGTTCCTTTTAGTGCGAATGTTTTTTTGTTCATATAAGTCACCTTCTTTCCTGCTTTCAGGGAAGGCGTATTGCCGAACAAAAGAAAAACTACCCAATATGCCCCAAGTCCCTGAAAAGAACTTATAGACAACTATTACGGTAGTTGGTAGAGACGTCCAACCGATTATGGACTTATATAAGTTGCCGCAATTAAAATATATTACATAAATTATTATAAAAGATTAGGATTTTTCTGTCAATTAAATTATGGAACTTTTTGCCTGTACTCTGGTCAAATAGCTGTTTCCATGTTAGAATGACTGTTATCACTAAGCGGATACATCTGAACAGGAGGTATTTTGTGGAATTAAATAAAGAAAATATGAAAAGGGCAATGTATCTGATTGCGTTTGGCGTACTTCTGTATCTGGGAGTGCAGCATTTGGATGTTGTACTGGAATATCTGGGCGGTATCTGGGGGTTATTATTCCCCTTTATTCTGGGAGGGGGAATTGCCTTTGTGCTGAATGTTCCTATGAAATTTCTGGAGCGTCATCTATTTGGCAAAGCAAAAGAAAGGGCAAACAAAACGGCAGAAAGGTTTGTCCGTCCAATCAGCCTTGTGCTTGCAATCCTGTTTGTTGTCGTTTTAGTTCTGGTGGTGGTGCTGGTGGTGGCGCCGGAATTGGGAACAACATTTATCAGTGTGGGAAAAAGGATTGAGGAGAATATTCCGAAGCTGCAAATATGGGCGGAGCATACTTTCCGGGAGGATTCCCCTGTTGTGGAGTGGGCCAATTCCATCGATATCCAGCCCCAGAAAATGCTGGATTCTGCCATTGGAGTGCTGAAAAGCGGCGTGGACAATATTTTGTCCTCTACGATTACTGTGACCATGGGGATTGTGAACACGGCAATGAATACGGGAATCGGCTTAATTTTTGCCTGCTATATCCTGCTGCAGAAGGAACGTCTGGGGCTTCAGGCAAAAAAGGCGCTGTATGCACTGCTTCCCGGGCGCGCAGTGAAGCAAGTGCTGCATGTCCTCAGTCTGGCAGGTGAAACCTTTGCACATTTTATTACAGGTCAGTGTATTGAGGCGGTGATTTTGGGAAGCATGTTCTTTGTCTCCATGACGGTCTTCCGTTTCCCATATGCGCTGTTGGTAGGCGTATTGATTTCCTTTACGGCGCTGATTCCCGTCTTCGGCGGGATTATTGGATGCTGGGTGGGATTTTTTCTGATTTTAATGGTCAGCCCCATGCAGGCAGTAATGTTCCTTGTATTGTTTTTGGTTCTGCAGCAGATAGAGGGAAATTTGATCTATCCGCATGTGGTTGGAAACTCCGTCGGCCTTCCCTCGATCTGGGTACTGGTAGCGGTTACTCTGGGCGGCAGTCTGATGGGAATTGTGGGAATGCTGATTTTTATTCCTCTGGTTTCCGTCCTGTATACGCTGTTCAGGGAATGGGCGTATAAACGTTTAAAACAGAAACGGATTCAGGTCTGATTCCGGTAATAGAAAATGGCAAGCTGTGTGCGGTCACGAAGAGACAGCTTGTCAAGCAGATTGCTCAAATAGTTGCGGACAGTACCCTCGCTTAGGAAGAGCGTGTCCGCAATTTCCCTGTTATTCAGTCCCTTTGCTACCAGCTCTATGATTTCTCCCTCCCTGGGACTTAAATGATACTGTTCCGGATGGAAGGAGGGTTTCTGGTGCATGAGTGCCGGGATTCTGGTAACGATCTCATCTCCGAATACATTCTGTCCGCTCATAACCGCATGAAGAGCGGGGAGGAGTGCTTCTATGTCCTGCTTGATCAGATAGCCTTTGGCACCCATACCGAGAGCTTTTATGATATATTCATTGTCTGAGAAGGTGGTGAGAAAGAGGATTCTGGCGTCCGGGTATCCGGACAGAATCTGTTCGCCTGCTGTAAGACCGCTCATTCCTTTCATCTGGATATCCATAAGAAGGATGTCCGGACGGTGCTTTTCATATAGGGCGATGGCTTCCTCTCCGCTGGTTGCGGTGGCAAGAACCTGTACTTCCCTGTCTGCCTGGAGAATGGTTTTCAGAGAAAGGCAGACCAGATTGTCGTCGTCAATCAATATGATGTTCATAGTTTTTCCCCCGTTTTGGAATAGAAATAAAAATTTTAAAGCCGTTTGTGCGGTCAATATGGAAATTGCCGTCCAATGCACGGATTCGTTCCTCCATATTGAAAAGTCCGATGCCGTCCGGGCTGTCCTGTGTCTGCAGTGTGCCGTTGTCGTGAATCCTGAGCTGGTACAGGGAAGGGTGCTCCAGGACGGAAACAGAGGCCCGGGTGGCATTGCTGTGTCTCGCAATATTGGACAAAGCCTCCTTTACAATAGCAATAAAAGTATAGTTCAGTTCTTTTGGAAGAGGTGTGGAATCATAGGTGAGCTGTACCGGACAGAAGGTGAAATCATCGGTCAGCCGGGTAAGCTGCTGCTGTAGATTTATGGATTCTTCATGCAGATTGTGTACACTTTGGCGCACATTGTCCATAGCATCCGACAGGGTGTCTTTGACTGCAAGAAGCGGTTCCTTTAATTCTGTATTGCCGCTGTGCACCACAAGCATTGCGCTCACCTGCAAAATAGAGCGGGTCAGCAGGTGCCCCACATTGTCGTGAATTTCCCTTGCGATCCGGTTTCGTTCTGCAAGCGTGGCAAGCTCTACCTCGTAGTCCTGGTTTTTCATCAGCTCTTTGTTTTTTTGTTTCAGCAATATGGCTGCTTCCGTCGTATCATCCTGAACCCGGTGGTATTTCTGAAGAAGTTTCTGGTATTGTGCAGACTGAAGCTCCAGATATACGGCAAGCATGCAGAGTGCCGCACAGGTAAGCCATGCTAAGCGGCTTGGGGAGTGTAGGCCGCGCAGCAGAGGCAAAAGCCATAGATAACGGTGCTTAATGGAATTCTGTACCATTCCGTCGTAGGCAGCCAGCGGCAGAAAGGGAAAGAGAAGAGGCCAGAGGCACGCTGCCGCACAGAACAGGACATGTATGAGAAAGGAAGAGCGGACGTTTAGATAGCTGCAAAGGGCAGTAAGTATGACTGCAAAAAGCATGGCAGCGATACAGCCCTCCGTTTGTTCTTCGGCCAGGAGTGCAGGCAGAATCAAAATAAAAATAAGAAATTTATGAAAAAGAAGCTGCATAAAATCCTTCCTTTCTGCCGCATAAAAAGAAGAATCAGCGGCGTTCCCTGCTGTTATCATAGCACGAATTTCATATGGAATCTATGGGGGATTGAAAAAGGTGACATTTGTCATGGCCTGATATGACAGGATTCACTTTGCGGAAAAAAAGTTTTCTGATATGCTGGATGTACGAAAAGGAGGCTCGGTTTATGATAGAAGTAAAAAATTTAGTAAAGCGTTACGGTGAGGTGCTGGCACTGGATCATTTTAATCTGAATGTGGCAGATGGAGAAATTTTTGGATTGTTGGGGCCCAATGGTTCCGGAAAGACAACGGCGATCAACTGTATGCTCTCTTTATTAAAATATGACAGGGGAGAAATCCGTTTATTTGGAGAGCGGATGTCTCCGGATAATTATAAGAGCAAGCAGAAGATCGGTGTTGTTATGCAGAATGTGGCAGTCTACAACGAATTGACGGTGGAGGAGAATATTGATTATTTCTGTGGACTGTATGTCAGGCAAAAAAGCAGGCGAAGAGAGCTGGTAAGCGAGGCGGTGGAATTTGCCGGACTTGCAGACTATCGAAAATTTCTTCCGGGGAAGCTCTCCGGAGGTCTGCTTCGGAGGCTGAACATTGCCTGTGGGATTGCCCATAAGCCGGAGCTGATTTTTATGGATGAACCGACAGTAGCTGTGGACCCGCAGAGCCGCAACAGCATTCTGGAAGGAATACGGGAGCTGAACCGGCATGGAGCAACGATCATTTATACATCTCATTATATGGAAGAGGTGGAGCAGCTCTGTACCAGGATTATGATCATGGATAAAGGGCGTGCTATTGTGTCCGGCACCAAGGAGGAGCTGAAAAATATGATACGGAAGAAGGATGCACAGGGCAATGAGATTACGGAGCCGACGCTGAACGATGTATTTCTGGAGCTTACCGGAAAACAGCTTCGTGATTAAGGAGGTCTTTATGTTTGGAAATATTTATTGGAAGTATATTCTCCGGTCTGTCAGAGACAAAGAGCTGGTTATCTGGACATTTTTGTTTCCGATTTTGCTGTCAACCTTATTTTATTTTTCGATTGGCTCCATAGATAAGGCGGAAATGTTCACCTCTATCCCAACTGCCGTAGTGGCGGATGAGAGACTGAAAAAAGAGATTTATCTGGAAAAGCTGCTGGATACCCTTTCCGATGGGGAAGATGCCATATTGGAGATCGTGCAGACAAAGGATGTGCAGGAAGCGGATGCGCTTTTGCGGGATGACAGGGTAGAGGGCTTTATTACGGTGGAAAACGGTGCGCCGAAGCTGTATGTAAAAGAAAATGGCATTTATCAGACCATATTAAAAAATATCCTGAACCGTTATATACAGACAAAGGATACGGTTATGGCTGTGATCGAGAAGAATCCGGCGTCCGCACTGGAATTTGCCAAAGATATCCGGGAGAACTGGGAGGATATGGGCGCCGGTATTGAACAGCTTCAGCTTTCAAAGGAAATGCCGTCATCGACGGTGCACTATTATTATGCACTTCTGGCTATGGTATGCCTGTACGGCGGTTTCCACGGCGTGACGATTGTCAGTTCTCTTCAGGCAAACCTTTCCCCGCAGGGGGCCAGAAATACGCTTTCGCCCGGAAACAGGGGAATTCTGTTCTGGGCGTCCTATCTGGCCGCACTGACCATTCAGTTTATCTGTATGCTGGGCGCTTTATGTTATATTCGATTTATACTGAAAATCAATTTTGGTTCCCAGTTCGGCTATGCGCTTGCCACCTGCCTGGCGGGGAGTATGGTAGGGATTGCATTCGGCAGTCTGATCTCCATGCCGGCCAGGTGGAAGGGCGGTGTAAAGGTCGGCATTGTAGTGGGTGTTTCTATGATCTGCTGTTTCCTGGCAGGTCTGATGGTCGGAGGGCTGAATTATCAGGTAGAGGAGAACTTGCCGGTGCTTGCCATGATCAATCCGGCATCGAGGATTGCGGATGCGTTTTATTGTCTGTATTATTATGAGGATCATGTCAGATACTTCCGGGATATGGGTATTCTGCTGGTAATGACGGCGGTCTTGTTGAGTATTTCCATAGTGTTTGCAAGGAGGAAGCAATATGAGAGTATTTAGTGCATGTATGAAAATGATGAAGGGGCATAAGGCCACTTTGCTGATCTATGTGACTGTTTTTGCAGGACTGCTTCTGACTATGACATTTATGGGAGACTCCGGAGTGTACAGCGGTTTTCAGGGACAGAGGCCGAAGTACGCTTTGATCAACAGAGATGAGGACAGTGCTCTGGTACAGGGGCTGGCTGAGGTACTGGAGCATACGGGAACCAGGATTGAGCTTGAGGATTCCAGGGAGGCTATGGCTGATGCCGGATTCTATCAGGCAGTGGAATGTATTTTCCTTATTCCTGAGGGTTATGGGGAAAAGCTGAAAAAAGGAGCTGATGCAGCTCTTGAAATGTGGCAGTGGCCCTCCTCCGCATCCGGTTATTACCTGCGGTCTGCGGCAGAACAGTATCTGCTTTTGGTACAGATGTATCAGAAAACAGGAGACATGACGGATAAAGGCATCGCAGAAGCAGTGGCCGCATCTATGGAAAAGGATACAACTGTGGAAATGCGGCAGTATATGGATGGTGCGGCTGTTTCCGAAAAAATCCGGCTGTATCAGAGATTTCTTCCATATGTCTTATTGCTGCTGAGCATTTCCTGTGTCAGCGTTGTATTTATAAATTTCCGGAAGCCGGAAATCAGAATGCGGAATCTCTGCAGTCCTATACGGCCGTTCTCCTTTGCCGTTCAGAGATTTCTGTATGCCTGTGTAGTAGGAGCAGGGGCATGGGGGCTTTTGAATCTTATGGGTGCTTTGTTCTGCCTGAAGGATTGGAAAGGAGTGGATGGGAGGATTGTTCTCCTGCTTTTGGGAAATGGTCTTGCAGTAACCCTGGTTGCAGTTTCGCTGGCATTGCTTTGCAGCACTATCGTAAATGATGAAAAATCGATGAGCTTTATTTCCAATATTGTGAGTCTTGGAATTTGTTTTTTAAGCGGTGTATTTGTACCTCAGGAGTTCTTTGGGGCGGGTCTGCTCCGTATAGCAAAACTGCTTCCTGTATACTGGTATGAAAAGAATGAGGAGCGCATCTGCGGTCTGACAGGCTTTACAGCGGAAAATCTGATGCCGGTATACAGGGGAGTGCTGATACAGCTTGGATTTGCGGCGGCATTTTTCTGTATTTATCTGCTGGTAAGCAAATCCCAGCAGCAGTCGGAGGAAGATTTTGGAACCGTACGGACGGAGATTGAACAGTAGAAGATTGAACAGCAGGAGCAATATCAAGGTGACAGGCTCCTGCTGTTTTAAATAAGAAAGAGGTTATTGATTGTTTTTTTCTATTTCTGCCATTTTCATAGCGCGAACCTTCAGAGGAAGGCCGAACAGAGTGATGAAGCCATCTGCATCATGGTGGTCATATAAGTCGCCGGTGGTAAAGGATGCAAGGGATTCGCTGTACAGGCTGTATGGGGAAGTAGTTCCGGCTTTGATGATATTGCCTTTGTAAAGCTTGAATTTTACTTCTCCGGTTACGTATTTCTGCGTGGAGGTGACAAATGCCTGCACTGCTTCACGAAGCGGTGTGAACCATTTCCCTTCGTATACAATCTGCGCAAACTGGCTGCCCAGTTTTTTCTTGGTTTCCATGGTATCGCGGTCCAGAATCAGCTCTTCAAGCTGGTCATGCGCCTCCATAAGGATGGTACCGCCGGGAGTTTCATAAACACCGCGGGATTTCATGCCTACTACGCGGTTTTCTACGATATCTACGATACCAATGCCGTTTTCTCCGCCTAATTTGTTCAGCCCGGTAATAATTTCGGAAACCTTCATGGGTTTTCCGTTCAATGCAGTCGGAACGCCTGCCTCAAAGGTAACGGATACTTCGGTTTCTTTGTCCGGCGCCTTCTGCGGGGTTACGCCCAGTACCAGAAGATTGTCGTAGTTTGGTTCCGAAGACGGGTCTTCCAGTTCCAGACCTTCGTGACTGATATGCCATAAGTTCCGGTCACGGCTGTAGCTGTGGCTTGCATCGAACGGAAGGTTGATGCCGTGTGCCTGGCAGTAAGCAATTTCATCTTCACGGGACTGCATGGTCCATACATCTGTCATACGCCATGGAGCAATGATCTTTAAATCCGGAGCCAGCGCTTTGATGCCGAGCTCAAAACGAATCTGGTCATTTCCCTTTCCGGTAGCGCCGTGGCAGATTGCGGAAGCGCCTTCCTTACGGGCGATCTCTACTAATTTCTTTGCGATTCCAGGACGTGCCATGGAGGTACCCAGCAGGTATTTGTGCTCATATACGGCGCCTGCCTGCACACAGGGCACAATATAGTCTTCGCAGAATTCATCAATGATATTTTCGATATATAATTTGGAAGCGCCGGAGAGTTTGGCTCTTTCTTCCAGTCCATCCAGCTCATTACCCTGGCCGCAGTCAACACAGCAGCAGATGACTTCATAATCAAAATTTTCTTTCAGCCACGGAATCAATGCTGTGGTATCCAGTCCGCCTGAGTATGCTAAAACAACTTTTTCTTTCATAATAAAATCCTCCTGAAAATTTGAATATTATCGTTTCTGCTATTGGCAGAAACGGTGATTTTTGATATGATTGTCCTGTTGACAAGGGATAATATACAACATTTTTTATAAATATGCAATAGGAAAAATGAAAAAACTGAAAAAATCTTTGCATAAAAATACAGCATTAAATAGGAAAAAACAGATAAAAGTGCACAAAAAACAAGATAACAATGAAAGAGATATAAAAATAATAGTTGCATAATATACATTTGGGATGTATAATCATAACTGCTCAGCAACACAATCGAACAGGAAGGCGGTTTTGTCCGCTTTGTTAATAGATTTCAAGCCAAAAGGGAGGAAGGAAAGATGATAAAAGCAGGAATTATCGGGGCGACAGGCTATGCGGGAAATGAAATTGCAAGGCTGCTGCTGGGACATAAGGAAGTGGAAGTGGCATGGTATGGGTCCAGAAGCTACATTGATAAAAAATTTTCCGGGATTTACCAGAACTTTTTTCAGTTGATCGATGCCAGATGTATGGATGACAATATGGCAGCTCTGGCTGATGAGGTGGATGTGATTTTTACGGCGACTCCCCAGGGGCTATGTGCATCCTTAATTAATGAAGAGATTCTGTCAAAGACCAGGATCATTGATCTGAGTGCGGATTTCCGTATGAAGGATGTGGCGAAATATGAAAAATGGTATGGAATCGGGCACAAAGCTCCCCAGTATGTAAAAGAAGCCGTTTACGGCCTTTGTGAAATCAACCGTGAGGAAATCAAAAAGGCAGGACTGGTGGCGAATCCGGGATGTTATCCGACCTGTTCGACTCTTTCCATATATCCGTTGTTAAAGGAGGGACTGATCGACCCGGATACGATCATCATTGATGCAAAATCCGGAACCTCCGGCGCCGGAAGAGGTGCAAAGGCGGATAACCTGTATTGTGAAGTTAATGAAAATATCAAAGCGTACGGTGTGGCAGGCCACAGGCATACGCCGGAGATCGAAGATCAACTGGGATATGCCTGCGGCAGGGAGATTTTAATTAATTTTACACCGCATCTGGTTCCCATGAACAGAGGCATTCTGGTTACTGCGTATGCATCTCTGCTGAAGGATGTTTCCTATGAAGAGGTGAAGTCAGCATATGATAAATATTACGAAAAAGAAACCTTTGTGAGGGTTCTGGACAAGGATGTGTGCCCGCAGACCAAATGGGTGGAGGGCAGCAATTACGTAGATGTGAATTTTAAAATTGATCCGAGAACCAGGAGGATCATCATGATGGGAGCCATTGATAATCTGGTAAAAGGCGCTGCGGGTCAGGCGGTGCAGAATATGAATCTGATGTTCGGATTTGACGAGGCGGAAGGGCTTCGGATCATTCCGATGGTACCGTGATATAGAGGAGAGAGGAGTGTTTTTATGAAAACGATCATGGGCGGTGTAACTGCTGCAAAGGGATTCCAGGCAGCGGCAGCGGCAGCGGAAATCAAGTATAAGGGCAGGACGGATATGGCAATGATCTACAGTGAGGTTCCATGTCTGGCAGCGGGAACCTTCACGACAAATGTGGTGAAGGCGGCTCCTGTCAAATGGGATCAGGAAATCGTGTATCATCAGCCTGCTGCACAGGTGGTGGTGTGCAACAGCGGAATTGCCAATGCCTGCACAGGCGAAGAGGGCTATGGATATTGCAGGGAAACTGCCGGGGCTGCGGCAGAAGCGCTGGGTGTACCGGCAGAGAGTGTGCTGGTAGCTTCTACGGGGGTGATCGGTATGCAGATTCCGATCGGCCGAATTACCAGTGGTGTGAAGGCTATGGCCCCGGTTCTCTGCGGTAGTCCGGAGGCGGGAACAGAAGCGGCAAAGGCGATCATGACCACGGATACGGTGAAAAAAGAAGTGGCTGTACAGGTCGAGATCGGCGGTAAGACCGTGACGGTAGGCGGTATGTGTAAGGGCTCGGGGATGATTCATCCGAATATGTGTACCATGCTGGGATTCGTGACTACGGATGCAAAAATAACCAAAAAAATGCTTCAGGAGGCTCTGAGCGAGGATGTAAAGGATACCTACAATATGGTGTCGGTAGACGGCGATACTTCTACCAATGATACGGTGCTGCTTCTGGCAAACGGTATGGCGGAAAACCCGGAAATTACCGAAAAAAATGAAGATTATGAGATATTTAAACAAGCGCTGAATTATGTAAACACCTGTCTGGCAAAGAAGATTGCAGGGGACGGAGAAGGCGCAACCGCTCTGTTTGAGGTGAAGATCATAGGCGCAGAGAGTAAAGAACAGGCAGTGCTTCTGAGCAAATCTGTAGTGACCTCCTCTCTGACAAAGGCTGCGATTTACGGCCACGACGCCAACTGGGGAAGAATTCTCTGCGCGATGGGCTATTCCGGGGCACAGTTTGACCCGGAGAAGGTGGATTTGTACTTTGAGAGTAAGGCCGGAAAAATCAAAATCATTGAGAATGGAGTATCGACCGGATACGGCGAGGAGGAAGCAACGAAGATTCTTTCCGAGGAAGAGGTGACGGCGATTGCGGATGTGAAAATGGGGGACTGTACGGCGACTGCGTGGGGCTGTGACCTGACTTATGATTATGTCAGGATCAACGCGGATTACCGGTCATAAAGAGGCTCCTTATATATCCGGTTTGTGCGGATTTATTACAAAAATTTGTTTTTAATGCTAAGAGGAGAAATTGTTATGGTTAAACAGAAGTATTTGGACAAGGCGGAAGTTCTGATCGAAGCCCTTCCGTATATCCAGCGTTTCAACCGTAAAATTGTTGTGGTAAAATACGGCGGAAGTGCAATGCTGGATGATGAATTAAAGGAAAATGTGATCAAGGATGTAGTTCTTTTGAAGCTGGTAGGCTTTAAACCGATCATTGTGCATGGCGGAGGCAGGGAAATCAGCCGCTGGGTAGGAAAAGTCGGCATGGAGGCGAAGTTTGTAAACGGCCTTCGTGTGACAGACAAAGACACCATGGAAATCGCGGAGATGGTGCTTGGTAAGGTTAACAAAGAGCTGGTAACCCTGGTGCAGTCTCTGGGTGTGAAGGCCGTGGGTATCAGCGGAAAGGACGGCGGCCTTCTTCAGTGCAGGAAGAAGCTGTCAAACGGAGAGGATATAGGCTTCGTGGGAGAGATTACGGAAGTGAATCCCAAGGTTCTGTATGACCTGTTGGAGAAGGATTTTCTTCCTATTGTCTTCCCTGTCGGATATGATGAGGAATTTGCATCCTACAACATCAATGCGGATGATGCGGCCTGTGCCATTGCAGAGGCAGTCAATGCGGAGAAGCTGGCATTTTTGTCGGATATTGAGGGGGTTTACAAAGACCAGAATGATCCGGATACCCTGATTTCCGAGCTTCACGTGACGGAAGCGGAGTGCCTGATTTCCGAAGGCTATGTTGGCGGCGGCATGATTCCGAAGCTGCGCAATTGCATCGATGCCATAGAAAATGGGGTAAACCGTGTGCATATTCTGGATGGAAGGATTCCACACAGTCTGCTGCTGGAAATCTTTACGAATAAAGGTATTGGAACAGCAATTTTACGAGAGGATGGTGAAAAATTCTACCATGAGCATGCATGAACAAATGGAGGCTGCAGAGGTGAATATTCTGCATACATATAATCGTTTTCCTGTGATGTTTGACCGGGGAGAGGGCTGTTATTTATACGACACAGAAGGAAAAAAATATCTGGATTTTGCTGCGGGTATTGCAGTAAATGCGCTCGGTTATCATTATCCGGGGTATGATGAAGAACTGAAGGAGCAGATCGGTAAGCTGATGCATATTTCAAATCTGTATTATAACCAGCCTATGAGCAAAGCCGGAGAAAAGCTGGTAAAGGCAAGCGGTATGAGCAAGGCATTTTTTACAAACAGCGGTACGGAAGCAATTGAAGGTGCCCTGAAGGCTGCACGTAAATATGCTTTTGCAAGAGACGGATTTGCGGATCACGAGATTATTGCCATGAATCATTCCTTCCACGGAAGAAGTATGGGAGCTTTGGCAGTGACCGGAACTGCTCATTACAGAGAACCGTTCGAACCGCTGATCGGCGGTGTAAGGTTTGCGGATTTTAATGATCTGGAGAGTGTAAAGGCGCAGGTTACGGAGAAAACCTGTGCGGTTATTACAGAAACTGTGCAGGGAGAAGGCGGCATTTACCCTGCGGATCCGGCCTTCCTGGAAGGACTGCGTGCGCTTTGTGACGAGAAGGATATCCTGTTGATTTTGGACGAAGTACAATGTGGAATGGGACGTACGGGTTATTATTTTGCATGGCAGGCATACGGTGTGAAGCCGGATATCATGACCTGTGCAAAAGCGCTGGGAAGCGGTGTCCCGGTAGGCGCCTTTGTGCTGAATGAGAAAGTCGCGGAAGCTTCTCTGGTGCCTGGCGATCATGGTACCACATATGGCGGGAATCCTTTTGCCTGTGCTGCGGTCAGCAAGGTTCTGGAAATCTTTGAGCAGGATAAGATTCCGGAGCATGTACAGGAACTGACTCCGTATCTGGAGGCAAAGCTGGATGCGCTTGTAAGAAAATATGACTGTGTTACTGTAAGAAGGGGAAGGGGATTTATCCAGGGACTTGTCATTGCCGGACGCCCGGTTGGAGATGTGGTGAAAAGGGCTCTGGCAAACGGTCTGTTAGTGATTTCAGCAGGCTCTGATGTTCTGCGCCTTGTACCGCCCCTTGTAATTACAAAAGAGCACGTTGACGAAATGGCGGAAAAGCTGGAAAAGAGCCTGGAGGAATAAAAGAGAAGCGGTCAGCTTTGTTTGCCGGGAGCCGGTACGGAATAAAGTTCTTGAAAATAGGAGGCTAAATGCTATAATAAAAGCAATAGTCGAAAAAGGATGAAAAGGGTGGTTTTTGGTGAATAAAAGTGAACGGTGCCTTGCGATTTTGGAAATTCTTCAGAAGAAGCACAAGGTTGAGGTGGGAACTCTATCCCAAAAATTCGGCATATCGGAAATGACGGTTCGGCGCGATTTAAATTCTCTTGCACAGCAATATAATATAACCCGAACACATGGAGGGGCAATTTTGGGAAATCAGCCGATTGTCAGAATGATTTCCTTTGATGAATCCAGAATCGCACATAAAGAAGCAAAAGAAAAGATTGCAGCCCTGGCGGCATCCATGATCCGTAACGGGCAGAGGATTTTTATAGATGCAGGATCGACAACAAGGATTATTATGAATTATATGGATAAGGATGTTCGTGCAGTGGTGGTTGCCAATCATCTGAAGGTTGCGGAGCATGCACTGCAGTTTGATAATCTTTCCGTAATTATGCTGGGTGGTGATATGATCCGGATTACGAATTGCAGTTCAGGTCCGGTGGCAGAAGAACAGCTTCGGAAGTATCAACTGGATATTGCATTTATCGGTGCGGCAGCAATCGGAACGGATGGGAAGCTTTATGACGGATATTCCCCGGAGGCAAGGCTGAAAAGTTCAATTTTTGCAGTTGCCAAAAAGGTTTATGTATTGGCAGATTCCTCTAAGATAAATACGTATGATCTGAATGAGTTCGGGCATTTATCGCAGGTAGACGGGGTGATCACGGATGCCGGGATTGATGAAGAGGGGAAAATTCTGATGAAGAGGCACCGTGTTAATGTAATGTATGCGGAATAAATTAGAGCCAGGAAGAACCATATGCGGTTTTATACCGTATGTGGTTCTTTTTTTGCAGCAAATTCCGGCAGGATTTTTTCTGGCCGCTAATTTTTTTCGTCTGTCTGATGAAAACGATCAATCTGAATCTTCAAAACGAACAAAATCGGACACGATTTAGAATTGTGAAATTTCCTGTAAAGAGCATAAATGTGAATTTACCCGTGGTTTCCTGTGGGATGCCTGTGATGCTAAAACGAACATAATAGAATGTGAAAACGAACAATATAAAGACATAATAAACAAATTGTACAAACAAAAATTGTCTATTACTGTCATTGAAATATAAAAAATGATGTGCTAATATGTTCGTACAGTCAAAAGGGAGACGGCCAATTCCTGAAATAAAAAAGGAGGATTTATATTTTATGAAAAAACTATTAGCGGTAGCTTTAACTGGTGCAATGGCGTTTTCGCTGGCTTCCAGTGTAAATGTAATGGCGGCTGAAACGGAGAAAAAGGGTGGATATACGATTGGGTTTTCCCCGTATACACTGACGAATGAATACTTTACCGCTGTTTTGGAGGGTGCTCAGGCTGCATGTAAAGAAACAGGAAATGAACTTATTTATTTTGACCCGCAGAATGATCCCACACAGCAGGCGTCACAGATTGATGACATGATTGCAAGCGGCATTGATGCGCTGGTTTATATTCCGTATGACTCCGCAGGAGCAAATACCGTTCTTCAGACATGTAAAGATAAGGGTGTAAAAGTAATTAACGTAGACAATGTAATTACAGAGGAGGACTATGAGCTGGTAGATGGAATTATAGCCTCTGATAACACGCAACTGGGTTATCTTTCCGGACAGTGGGTTGCCGAAAACCATCCGGATGGGGCGAACGTTCTGATTGTTCATCTTCAGACCGCAGAATCCTGTATTATTAATGTAGAGGGTTTCTGGAAGGGAATTGAGGAGAATGCGGAGAACCCGGATGCATACAAGGAGGTACAGGTTGTGGAAGGCGAAGGTTCCACGGAAACATCCTTTAATGTGGTAGCAGATGCGCTTCAGGCAAATGATGATATCGATGTAATTTACTGTATCAATGATACTTCTGCGCTGGGTGCCGTGCAGGCAGTTGAAGAAGCCGGAAAGACCGGAGAAATTGATATTCTCGGTAAAGATGGTGCGCCTATTGGAAAGCATGCAATTAAGGATGGAACTATGGTTCAGAGCTCAGCGCAGAGACCTACATATATGGGATATCTGGGGGTGAAAGAAGCGATTGATGTATTAGAGGGAAACAAAGTTGAATTTAATACCAGTATTGAATCTTACAGTATCACGGCTGACAACATTGATGACTATGATTTAGATGCATGGGATACTCTTGAAGAGGAATAGGACGGAAGGCGGATAGTGTAAGGATATCGGATACTAAGGGATTGGCTGATAGATGAGAATCCTTGATTAGGCTGTTCGGCTCAAGATCATATTTTGGGCCGAACTTTTTAAAGAAGAGAAGAAATATAAATCAAAATGAAGAGGTAGCATAATATGAGTGAAACAAAGCTGTTAGAGATGTCAAAGATAACGAAAGCATTTGCTTCAAATGTTGTGCTGAACGGTGTGGAGCTTTCTGTCAATGAAGGAGAAGTTGTTGCTATCCTCGGAGAAAACGGAGCCGGAAAGTCAACCCTGATCAAGATATTGGGTGGAATTTATAAAGCGGATTCCGGGGAAATCCGTGTGAATGGCGAAGTAAAAAATATCAGTTCATCTGCAGCCGCAGGTGAGAATGGGATCAGAATTATTCATCAGGAAATCGTTCTGGTTCCGGATAGAACAATAGCTGCCAATGTATTTCTGGGCCGGGAACTGAAGAATAGACGAGGGCTTGTAGATGCAAAATTGATGGAACGGGAAACGCAGAAGATTATTGATGATCTTCAATTGGATCTCCGCGCTGGTCAGTTGGTTGGGAATCTGACCATGGGTATGCAGCAGCTTGTGGAAATTATAAAAGCAATATCAGCAGATGCGAAAATTGTCGTTATGGATGAACCGACCTCGTCGCTGTCACAGGGAGAAGTAGAAATATTGTTTGGAATTATAAGACTTCTTCAGAAAAAAGGGGTTGGAATTATCTATATTTCACATAGACTGGAAGAACTGTTTACGATTACAGACAGAATAGTGGTTCTGCGCGACGGTGAGATGGTTGGGAATGTTCCGACTGCAAAGGCGGATAAGGATAGCCTGATAAAGATGATGGTAGGTCGTGAACTCAGCAATTATTATACCAGAAATAAGCATGAAATTCGTGGGATTTCTTTGGAGGTAAAAGGGCTTTCACATGAAAAGTACTTTACAAATGCGAATTTTTGTGCCAGGTATGGAGAGATTGTAGGCTTTGCCGGACTTGTGGGTGCGGGCCGTACAGAACTGATGAAAACGATTTTCGGAACCTATCAGAAGACAGGCGGAGATATTTTTCTGGATGGAAAAAAGATGAATATCAGGAAACCGGAAGATGCGATACGCTGTGGGATTGCTTATGTTTCGGAGGACAGGAGAGGAGAAGGGCTGATATTAAAGAATGATGTAAAATTCAATATGGGGCTTGTCTGTCTGTCCGATTTTGTGAAAGGGATTCATGTGAAAGAGAACGACTGGGACAGAATGGTGGAAGAGTACCGGAAAAAATTCTCAATCAAGATTACTTCCCCGAAACAACTGACAGGTAATTTAAGCGGTGGCAATCAGCAGAAAATTGTACTGAGCAAGTGGCTGGCCAAGAACCCTAAGGTGATTATTCTGGATGAACCGACCAGGGGTATTGATGTGGGCGCAAAGGCGGAAATCTATGCGATTATTGATGAGCTTGCGGCCAGGGGCGTATCTGTCATTATGATTTCTTCGGAACTGACGGAGATCATTAACATGTGTAACCGGTGTTATGTGATGTGTGAGGGACAGATTACCGGAGAACTTCAGGAAGAAGAATTTTCACAGGAAGTTATGATGCAGTATGCGACGAAGAGGGAAAATTGAAATTTTAGGAGGTCTGGATATGGGAGTAAAGAATGGAAAATCCGTTCCGGGTATGGATTATTTGAAACGAAATATAGGTACGATCGTTGGTTTGATTTTGCTGGTGATTATCGTATCTTTTTCTACGCCAAAATTTTTGACAGGTTCCAATATACTGAATCTGCTAAAATCGAATTCTGTAAATGCAATTATTAGCTGCGGCATGCTTCTGGCAATTCTGATGGGAGAAATTGATATTTCTGTAGGTTCTACAGTAGGGCTGACAGGGGTGATTGGAGCATACATGATTACAAACGCAGGGCTCCCGGCTGTTCCGACAGTGCTGATCTGTCTGGGTGTCGGAGCGCTGGTCGGTATTGTGAATGGTGTTGCGATTTCTTATCTTAAGGTTCCGGCGTTTGTGGCAACTCTGGCAACACAGTGTATAGGCAGAGGTCTTACGGAGATCATTTCGGGCGGTGTTACCATACGTGTACGCAATCAGACATACACGGCTCTGGGAAACAAAGAATTCGGCGGTATTTCCATTATTGTCATCTATGCTGCGCTTGTCCTGATTTTTACCTGGTTTTTATTAAACCGTACACGTTTCGGTTATTACATTTATGCGTTGGGCGGCAACAAAATGGCGGCGCAGTATTCGGGAGTAAATGTAAAAAAATATAATATGCTTCCCTATGTACTGATTGGCCTTTTCTGCGGTCTCGGAGGTTTGATATGGTCCGCACGTCTTGGTTCGGCTGCGGCAACGCTTGGCAATGGATTTGAAATGGATGCGATTGCTGCAGTTGTCATTGGGGGTACTAGCATGTCCGGCGGTGTGGGAACCCTGGGCGGAACATTTATCGGCATTCTGATCATTGGGGTAATTACCAATGGCTTAAATCTGATGGGAATCAATTCCTTCTGGCAGAATGTATTTAAAGGCATTATCATTATGGCGGCAGTAGTCATTGATGTAATGCGTAAAAGCAAAACCAAGGATCAGTGAATGAAAGAGACAGAGGGGAATCTGCAGAAAAAGGATGGCGAGGTGTCGTATGGCATTTGCAGGAATGGATGTAGGAACCAGCGGATGCAAGCTGCTGGTATATGATCTGGATGGAAATGTAATTTTTAAAGCTGTAAGGCATTATGCAGAGGAAGGCGGGGCTGGCAGGAGAGAACTGAATCCTGAGCTTGTCTTACAGAAAGTAAAAGAAGTTCTCAGGGAGACTGGAGACAACTGTCCGGAACCGTTGGAAGCTATGGCAGTTGCAAGTCTTGGAGAATCTGTCGTATGCCTGGATGAGGAGGATCGGGTACTGGCAAATTCCATGCTCACAGGAGATTCCAGGGGCATACCTGAGACAAAGGAAATCATTAAACGGATAGGGGCCAGGAGGATTTTTGAGATTACCGGGCTTCCGCCCAATGAGCTTTACGGGCTTCCAAAATATATGTGGCTGAACCGGAATTCTGATGCGATAAAAAAAGCAAAGGCAATCTTATACTACGAAGATTTTGTGGGTTACATAATGACGGGTGAACGAAAGGTCAGCTATTCGTCTGCTGCACGCAGTATGGCATTTGATATACGGAAGTGTGTCTGGTCTGAGGAAATGCTGGCGCTGGCGGGCATAAGTCCGGAGCAGATGTCAAGCCCGGTACCTCCGTGTACCGTAATAGGTACCATTCTTCCCCAAATGGCACGGGAGCTGCATTTGAATCCGGAAATGAAGCTGGTGGTGGGAGGTCATGACCAGAGCTGCGCGGCACTGGGCAGCGGGCTGCTTGGAATGGAAACCGGAGAATGCGGAATGGGTACGTGTGAGTTTATGTTTCTCATGCTTCCGGAGGCAAAAATGACGCCGTTTATGCTGCAGAATGACTTTGCCTGTATTCCTTATATACTTCCGGGCACTTATCTTTCGAGTATAGAGGTAACTACATGTGGCGCACTGAAAAATTGGGCAAAGGCAGGATTGTTCCGGGATATTGCCGGGGCATGCGGGATGCGCGGAGAAAACTTTTTTTCTTATATGGATAAGTGTGCCGAGCATATCAAAACAGAGGTGCTGCTTCTGCCTCAGTTTGGTTCTGCGGGCAATCCGGATTTGTCTATGGATGCAAGAGGAACCATTACGGGCCTGACCATTCACACGAAGCCTGAGGAACTGTACAGAGCGATTCTGGAGAGCTTTGCCTTCCAGATGTATCTGGCATATGAACGGATGGAGAAGTTGGGGACAAAAATGCAGTATATTGCAGCTACGGGCGGCGGGGCGGCATCAGAACTGACGCTTCAGATCAGAGCGGATGTTTTTAATATGAAGGTGCTTTCCATGGAAAGTGAGGAGTCCGGAACGCTCGGATGTATGATGATGGCGGCTGTTGCTGCAGGAGCATATCCTGCATTGAGGGATGCGATTAGCAGGGCAGTGAAGGTAAAGAAAGAATATATTCCTGACCGGAAAATGCATGAATACTATATTGAAAAATTTGAGAAGTATAAGCTGTTGTACAATAAAATGTACAATTTTAAGTAAACGGAGGGTAGGATTATGAAACTTATAAATGGATTTAAACTTATGGAATTTGCTGAAAAATATCATTATGTTTTGCCGGCCTTTAATACTACGAATCTGGAAATGACCTATGCTATTGCGGACGGCTTGATGAAGGCCGGCCTCCCTGGATATATACAGATTTCGTCCAATAATCTGCGTCTGTCGAACCCGGCAATTATCGCAGAGCTTGCCGCTGACGCAGTGAAAAAATCCGAGGTGCCCATAGGCCTGCATCTGGACCATGGAAAATCCTTTGAGGATGTAAAAGCGTGTATAGATGCAGGCTTTACATCCATTATGATGGATGCGTCTCATTTGTCTTATGAGGAAAATATCAGGGAATGCAGGCGGGCAGCAGAATACTGTCATTTCTACGGGGTACCGGTAGAGGCTGAGCTTGGAGCTCTGAAGGGCAAAGAAGAGGATGTGGTAAATGAGGCGGAAGGCAAAACAGATCCGGATATGGTGGCTGATTTTGTGGAGCGGACGGGATGCGATACGCTGGCAGTTTCTGTGGGAAATGTACATGGCTTGTGCCTGAATCCGGAAATTGACATTTCGCTGCTGGAAAAAATCCGTCAGGTGAGCAGGGTTCCTCTTGTGCTCCACGGAGGCTCCGGTATTCCCAAAGAAGTTATCTGGGAGGCAAAGAAGCACGGCCTGATTAAGATCAACTATGGTTCCGATCTTAGAAAGGAATATGTTTGTACCTTTGGAGCGGCATATGAAAGCGATCATAATGAGCATGATGTGATTCATCTGAGCATGGAGGCAGTGGATAATGTGAGCAGAAAGGTTCAGGAGCTGGTAACAATGATCAACGAACAGTAATTGTTTCCGGCAAGGTGGGTGTTAGTATGGGACATACATTTTTGGGAATTGATTTAGGGACATCTGCTATGAAGCTGGTTTTGACAGATGACCGTAAGAATGTGCTGGAGCAGGTTACAGAGGAATATCAGACAATACAGTCAGAGGGCGGCCGTTGTGAGATAGATCCGGAGATCTGGTTTACCTGTATGGGGACTGGTATAGAGCGGATTTTGCAGAAGCATGACAGAACTCAGATAAGAGGGATTGGAGTGACAGGGCAAATGCATACGCTGGTCGTTATTGGTGAAGATGGAAAAGCGGTGCGTCCTGCGATGATGTGGAATGATACCAGAACGAAAGAACTTTTGCCGGAGTTGAGGGCACATGTGAAGAATTTTCAGGAGGGAGAATATCTTGCACGCACGATTTCTACCGGAAGCCCTGCCGCTAATCTCTATTGGATGAAAAAAAATGAACCTGAAAATCTGGAAAAGGTAAGGAAATTTCTCATAGGCCCGGATTACCTTGTATACCGCCTTACCGGTAATTTCGGAACAGATTACTGTGAGGCTTCCACTTCATGTCTCTATCAGATTCATGCAAGAAAATGGTCTGCTGAGATGAGGGAGCTGCTCGGTTTGGAAGAAACGGTGTATCCTGTGATCAGAGGAAGTGCTATGCAGGCGGGCAATTTGGCACCACAGATTGCGGAGGCCTTCGGTCTGAATCAGGATGTGCAGGTGATTGTGGGGACAGGGGACAACCCGGCAACTGCAATTTCTACAGGCTGTCTTGGACTTGGGCATCCGGTGATTTCCCTTGGAACTTCAGGCGTATTTATGATGCCTGTGGAAGAAGCGCAAAGCCAGGCAAAGGGAAAGATGATACTTTTTTCTTTTGATAATCGGAGCTATTCATATCTGGTTCAGGGAGTTGTTCAGTGCAATGGGAATACATTCGACTGGTGGAACCGGGACATTATGGATATGAAAGAATTTGAAAAGCTGACGAACGATCTGGATGTAAAAGAGCTGTCTGAGAACGAACTGCTGTTTTACCCTCATTTAGACGGAGATAAGACGCTCTATGCAGATCCGGATATCCGGGGGGCGTTTGTGGGGATCGGCGTCGACACGAGCCGCACAGATATGTTTTATGCAGTAATCGAAGGTCTGTGTTTTGGCTTTCGTGAATTGTCAGAAAAGATGAAGCTTCCGCTTGAGCGGTACGGAAGCGTCAAGGTTGTGGGCGGAGGCGCTAAAAGTCCGGTCTGGATGCAGACCATGGCAAATGTCCTGAATATCCGTATTGAAAAAATGGACGGTATGATAGGGCCTGCGTTTGGGATTGCCCTTCTGGCGGCATACAGCGGTGGCTGTATCTCTTCGTTAGAACAGATTTCGGAAGGGAATGTAAAGGTTGAGCGCTGCTTTGAGCCTGACAGGGATGCAGTGTCTGTTTGTGAAAAAAAATACCAAAAATACCTCAGGATGAGAAAGGGGCTGAAGTACATTATGGAGGGACTGGAAGAGTAACCGGAGAATTACGGAAGCGCATGTATTTGCAGTATATCTGCTGATACATGTGCTTTTTGTTTTTCTGCCATATAGCAGGTACTAAAAAGCTATGGGATTATGCAGGTGTCAAAAAAACTATTGACACATATAGTTAGATATGATAAACTTAAAAACTGGAAGGGTTATATAAAGCTAACTTCCATTGGCAGCATGGTAATCCGGGTACAGTGTTTGGAAGGCGTTGTACTGGCTTACAAATATAAGGAGGAATGTATGATGCCCCTGACAATGGCAAAAACAGGTGATACCGTTACAATTATGAGAATAACCGGAAAGGATGAAGTTCGTCAGCATTTGGCTGAACTCGGCTTTGTGGTGGGTACCGGGATCACAGTAGTAAATGAAATGGGCGGAAATCTGATTCTGCAGGTGAAGGACAGTCGTGTGGCATTGGACAAAACCATGGCCAATCGGATTATGATTTAACTTAATTGAGGTGAGGAGGAGCTTTAATGAAAACGCTGAAGGACGTAAAGGTTGGCGAAAATGCTACAGTAACGAAGCTGCATGGCGAAGGTCCTGTAAAACGCCGCATTATGGATATGGGGATTACGAAAGGCGTAGAAATCCATGTGCGTAAGGTCGCCCCGTTGGGAGATCCGATGGAATTGAATATCCGCGGTTATGAATTATCTGTACGTAAAGCGGATGCGGAAATGATTGAAGTGCAGTAATGGCAAAAGGCGGTAAGACCGCTGTTTTTTTAGAACTGACGGTTAGAATCTGCTAACTGTAGGAGGGAGATTATCATGGAATTAAAAATTGCTTTGGCAGGTAATCCGAACTGCGGCAAAACAACGCTGTTCAACAGCCTGACCGGATCGAACCAGTACGTAGGCAACTGGCCTGGCGTTACGGTTGAAAAAAAGGAAGGACATCTGAAAGGAAATAAAGAAGTAGTCATCCAGGATTTGCCCGGTATTTATTCTTTATCTCCGTATACGTTAGAGGAAGTGGTTTCCAGAACCTATCTGGTAACAGAAAAACCAGATGCGATTCTGAATATTGTAGATGGTACGAACATTGAGCGTAACCTGTATCTTACCACGCAGCTTTTGGAGCTTGGACTTCCGGTAGTCGTAGCAGTAAACATGATTGACCTGGTACGTAAGAACGGCGACCAGATTGATCTGGCGAAACTCAGTAAGGCTCTTGGCTGTGAAGTGGTGGAAATGAGTGCTCTGAAATCTCAGGGAAGCAGGGAAGCTTCAGAAAAGGCAGTTGCAGCGGCAAAGGCACACCGTGCAGGAAAACCGGCACAGACCTTTACCGGAAGTGTGGAAAATGCAATCAGTCAGATTGAAGCTGCCATTATCAATAAGGTGGATGAACAGTATCTTCGCTGGTATGCAGTGAAGGTCTTTGAGAGAGATGAAAGAATTCTGGCAGACCTGAGGCTGGATGGCAGCCTGACCGGAGAAATCGAATCTTATATTGCAAAATGTGAAAAAGAACTGGATGATGATGCGGAGAGTATTATCACCAATCAGAGATATACTTACATCAGCGGTATTGTGGAAAAGGCCGTCAGAAAGAAGGCTGCAAAGCACAGTCTTTCCACCTCCGATAAGATTGACCGCATTGTAACGAACCGCATTCTGGCACTTCCGATTTTTGCGGTTGTCATGTTCTGCGTATATGCGGTTGCAATGGGCGGCTGGAAGATTTCTATCGGGACTTTCGGTACTGACTGGGCAAATGATGTGCTGTTCGGTGAATGGGTGCCGAATGCTGTAGACAGCATTTTAAGTACACTTGGCGTGAATGACATACTGTACAGTCTGATTCAGGATGGCATTGTAGCCGGCGTCGGCGCTGTGCTTGGTTTCGTACCGCAGATGCTGGTATTGTTCTTCCTTCTGGCGATTATGGAAGATATCGGATATATGGCTCGTGTAGCGTTTATCATGGACCGTATTTTCCGTCGTTTCGGCCTTTCCGGCAAGAGCTTTATTCCTATGCTGGTAGCTACAGGCTGCGGCGTGCCCGGAATCATGGCTTCCCGTACGATTGAGCAGGATCGTGACCGTAAGATGACGATTATGACGACGGGATTTATTCCCTGCGGTGCCAAAATGCCGATCATCGGTCTGTTTGCGGGTGCTATTTTCGGGGGCTCCTCTCTTGTTGCGACCTCTGCCTTTTTTATTGGAATCGCGGCAGTTGTTATTTCCGGTATCATGCTGAAGAAATTCAGGGTATTTGCCGGTGAACCGGCCCCGTTTGTTATGGAGCTTCCGGCTTATCATCTTCCTTCCATGGGCAACGTACTCCGTGCCACATGGGAGCGCGGCTGGTCCTTTATTAAGAGAGCAGGCACCATTATCCTGCTGAGCTCTATCGTACTCTGGTTCTTGCAGGGCTTCGGTTTTGTGGACGGACATTTCGGCATGGTGGAGGACAACAACACGTCTCTTCTGGCAGCTATCGGAAACGCAGTTGCATGGATATTCGTTCCGCTGGGCTGGGTTGGAGATATGGCCTGGAAAGCGACGGTGGCGACCGTGACCGGTCTGATTGCAAAGGAAGAGGTAGTCAATACCTTTGGCGTTCTGTACCAGTACGGCGGCGAGCTTTCTGAATCCGGGGATGAGATATGGAAATTGATCGCAGCGGACTTTACAGCTCTGAGCGCTTACAGCTTTATGATTTTCAACCTTCTTTGTGCTCCGTGCTTCGCAGCAATGGGCGCGATCAAGCGTGAGATGAACAATGCAAAATGGACATGGGCAGCAATCGGCTATATGTGCGGATTTGCTTATGTCATCTCTATGATCGTTTATCAGATCGGCGGGCTGCTCACAGGAGAAGCAGGGTTCAACATCTTTACTGTTGTTGCGGCCGCTCTGCTGGCAGGACTTTTGTATCTGTTGTTCCGTAAGGGCTATCGGCCGGCTGAGGGACATTATGCAGTGGAAGGCTACGGGAAAAAGAAAGCGGCTGCATAAAGAAAGCTGTTCAAAAAAGGAGGGAAAATATGCCTGGGATTCTTGGAAATATAATTGTATTGCTGGTTTTGGCTGCTGCGGTTGTATTTGCAGTGCGTTCCATACGGAAATCGCATAAGGAAGGTTCTCATTGTTCAGGCGGCTGCAGTAAATGCGGCGGCTGCGGCGGCAATTCGAAGAAGAGGTCAGAAAGGCTGTAGAAGCACAGAGCCTTCAGATTACGGATGTTCAGGGATAATGTAAATATATAAGATAGAATCCTGCCAGGGGACACTTCACATAAAGAAGTGTCCCCTGCTGCATTTATAGTGATGGCAGAACAAACAAATAAAGCAGGACTCTTTTTCGTTTAATTTCGACATAAACACATGCAAAGAAGCTATTTGAGACACGAACAGATAAAACTTGACAAACGTCTCGTATATGGTACAATTTAAAAAAGAATCATATATGATACATATGGAAAGGAGAAACGTGTGAACGAGGCATTTAAAGTGATTTTAAACCTGAACACATGCGGAAAAAAAGAAAATGAAATACTAACAGAAAAGATCGATCATTTACTTATGAATTTTGGTATCAGAAATATCGGGCCGGGCAATTATTATGTTCCCCTGAATCCAAGGAACAGGGATCATGCAGTGTTTTTGGCCGGGAAAGTGCTGAAAGAAGCAATATGGTTACAGAATATTTTGATACAGCTACAGGTCTGTCATCGGACGGATGTGTGTTCGCTCCCACATATTAAGACGGACCGTATGGCTTCTCCGGCAGAAGAAAAATGGAAGTATTACGAAAACTATTATAAAGCAACGAAGCATTTGGCACATGCTTTGGTGGTTGACGAAAACCGCCAGCTTCGGGATGGGTATATTTCTTATCTGCTGGCTGTGAAGTACCATCTTCGGCCTGAGGTTTACGAAGCCCTTTCTGATCAGCCCCTTGCGAAGCTGGTAATCGGGAGACACGTAGGAGCTTCGGGAGGAAGATATATCATAAGGAATAAGCAGGCCTATTGTTGGAGATATACTTTGGAGAGGGCGGTGGTGCCCGGAGATATTCTGGAGGTGTATACCGGAAAAGGCCGGGCATATATGTGTGTGGAGAAAATCGAATATGCCGCGGGTACGGATTTCTGCAGAGAACATTTTAAAGTAAGACGGCATATGGGCATTCGCATGGAGTTACAGAAAACGGTGAATGGTTAGACGATAAAATGGAGAATACGCTTATGAGAAAAGATATGGGTATTATTTATACTATAGGCAATGAACAGATCAGGATAGAGAGGACACAGAGGGAAACAAGAGAGAAGATCATACAGAGGTATGTAAGCTGCAGAAAGGCAAGGCATATGACACAGGCCGAGCTTGCCGGGAGAGCAGGAATTCCCAGGTCCAATATTACCCGGTTTGAGAGCGGGAATTACAATCCCTCTCTTGAGATGATGGTGAGAATTGCGGCTGCACTTGGTATGCGGCTGATTTTTGATCTGAGGGAGAATGATTGCGTAAATGGAGAGTGAATATCCCGTTTTTTAATCTGTATAAAAATCACGAAATGGGTTGACAACTTTCTTTGTCAATGTTATAGTACTTATGACAAGAAAAATTGTCAAAATGACAAAAATAATTGCGAAAGGAAATAAAGAAATGTCTATTTGGAAATTGTCAGAAAATTAGGGGGGGGGTAAAAAGGTTGCCGTTAAACAATCGTTTAAAAGAACATCGTGCACGGCTGGGGATAAACCAGTCCGAACTTGGAAAGAGAAGCGGTGTGTCACGCCAGACCATCAGTCTGATCGAGAGGGGAGATTATTCGCCCTCTGTGACGCTGGCACTGAAGCTGGCCGGGATTTTTGAGGTTTCTGTAGAAGATATTTTTTCTTATGCGGATGAGGAGGACGGAGAATGAAAGCAGAAAAGAAGACAATGAATACATACCTGAAATTTGGACTGAAAATTCTGGCATTTGCGTTCGCGGGAGGCCTGCTTGGTTTGGGAAGTGTTTATTTTGGTATTTATTCCCTGGGCGGGCTCGTGGAGGCTGCGGCGAATGTGGTTCGGGAATATCTGCTGCCTGTTCAGGCGCTCTTTTTCATTCTTGCTGTGTTGATAGGAGAACCGGTTCTGTATAAATATCGCGCTCTTGGAAGACAACTGGAGGATGCGGAGGATGAGCAGAGCGACAGGATTGAGTATGAGATGGAGCGGGTAAGCTCAGTGGGGATGACATCCAGTATTGCCGGAATGGTGCTTGCTATGATTCTTCTGTCCACAGGATATTCTATGGAGTACATAGAGTCTCTCAGCACAAGCGGAAACAGAATTCTGCTTGCAGTATTTGTAGTGTTTATCCTGAACTGTATTTATAATGGTTTCTGGCAGGTCCGCTATGTAAAAAGCGTACAGAAAATTTATCCGAAGCAGAAGGCGGATATTGCATCCGTGAAATTTCAGGAGCAATGGCTGGAAAGCTGCGATGAGGCAGAACGGGAGATGATCTATCAGGCATCCTACCGGACGTATCTCTGTATCCATAAACTGGTGTCGGTTCTGGCAGTTATTGCAATGCTGAGTCATCTGTTCTGGAACACCGGTATCATGGCTGTGGTTATGGTGGGAATCGTATGGATTACCATGACGGCCGCTTATTGCCGTGCATGTGTCAAAAAGAAAGGAAGTAAGCTGAATACATGAAATTAGAGGTCAGAAATTTGTCAAAGACATTCGGTATGAATGAGGTGCTCCATGGAATTTCGTTTGCGGTAGAAAGCGGCAGTGCGCTGGGGCTTCTTGGCCGCAACGGTGCGGGAAAGACTACGACCATCCGTATTTTAATGGATGTATTTAAAAGCAGCAGCGGAAGCGTTCTGCTGGATGGGAAGCCCTTTGTACCGGGAGAGCATCAGATTGGTTATCTTCCGGAGGAGCGGGGACTTTATCCGAAAAAAACAGTCAGTGAACAACTGGTTTACCTGGGGATGCTTCGAGGCTTAAGTATGAAGGCCGCGAAGGAAAAAACAAAAAAATGGCTGAAGCGAATGGGTGTTTCCGAATACGAAAACAGGAAGCTGGAAACTCTGTCAAAGGGAAACCAGCAGAAGGTACAGCTCGCACAGACCTTGCTCTGTGATCCGGACATTATTATTCTGGATGAGCCGTTTTCCGGTCTGGACCCTGTAAATTCCCAGATTTTAAAGGATGTGATCAAAGAGCAGATCCAAATCGGCAGGCTGGTGATCTTTTCCAGCCATCAGATGAGTTATGTGGAAGAATTCTGTGAGGAAATTGCAATTCTAAACCATGGACAGGTGGTACTGTCCGGTAATTTAAGGGAGATCAAAAGAGAGTTTGGGCGGGACCGCCTGGTCTTATCCAGCTTGGAAGAAGCTCCGAAGGAGCTGGCGGTGCGTTTGCGGGATACGTTTTCTGATCTGGCGGAAGTGGAGAAGATACAGAAGGATCGTGTCATTATTCGTAAGAAACAGCCGGAAAATAAAGCGGTTGTATTGAAACGGCTTATCGAGCAGGATGTGGATCTGGAATTTTTCGGGCTGTATGAGCCGTCCCTGAATGATATTTTTGTGGAAAGGGCAGGTGATGAGGCATGAAACAGTTTATGACGGTATTAAAATTTGAGCTGAATAACTATTTCAAAAACAAAAGCTTCATGCTGACCACGGTGATACTGGCAGTGCTTATGGCAGGGATTATTATTGTTCCCACCTTTATTCCCGGGCTGCTGAATGACTCACAGGGAAAAGGCCGGGAAGCGGAGACTGCTCAGTACGGCACTCTTGGAATCTGTGTCAATACGGAGGAAGTGAAGAATGTGGAAGAGCTTCTGGATATGATTCCGGCAGAGTGGAAAATCTATGAAGACAGCGGGGCGGTAAAAGAGGCTGTCGGGCGGGAGGAGATTGAGGCAGGCTTTGTTTTGCAAAGCGCTCTGGAGGCCACCTATGTAGTAGATAATCTGTCCATGACGGACAGTCTTTCCGATGTATTTTGCGAAAGCCTGGAGCAATATCAGAAGCAGCAGTATCTCACAGAAAAGGGCTTGAGTCCGCAGGAGGCAGCGGCAGCAGAGGGTCTTACAGCCAGTCTGACTCCGGAAATCCTGGGCAAAAACAGCGCCCGCAATTACGGTTATACCTATGCGTTGGTATTTATTGTTTATATTCTTATTATTTTTTATGGACAGATGATTGCCGTATCCGTTACAACAGAAAAGAGTAACCGTGCAATCGAAATTCTCGTGACCAGTGTCAGCTCCAACAGCCTGATCTTTGGAAAGGTGCTGGCAGGAGCCATTGCAGGTGTTCTGCAGGCGGTTCTGATCTTAGGAGCCGGATTTGCCTCATATCATGTTTTTCAGGATGCCTGGGGAGGTATGCTGGATTTCCTGTTTCGGATTCCGGCCAGGGTGTTGGCTGCCTATGCGGTGTTTGGAATATTAAGCTATCTGCTTTATGCCTTTATATTCGGAACCCTGGGAGCCATGGTCTCTAAGACCGAGGATATCAGCAAAAGCTCCACGCCGGTCACGATGATTTATATTGCTTCGTTCCTGATTGCTATGTTTGGCCTGACGGAAAGTGACAGTCTTCTGATGAAGATTGCTTCGTTTATCCCCTTTACCTCCGGTAACGCCATGTTTATCCGTATTTCTATGGGAAGCGTAGCAGTCTGGGAAATCATTCTTTCGGCGGCAGTACTTATCCTGTCCTGTGCAGTCGCCGGGATTTTTGCCGCAAAGCTGTTCCGTTTCGGTACACTGCACTACGGCAATCCAATCAAGCTCACTCATGCAGTGAAAAATCTTAAGCGGCAGTAAGTGCGGGCGGATATTTCCATTCAGACGCATAAATTCCTGCTATTCCGTATATCTTAATAGTAATTTCATGAGGCTGGTACAGGCAATGACCAGCCTCGAATTTTATATACGGAGGAATTTATTATGTGGGGATTTTTGGTCGCATTGATTTCCGGTGCACTAATGAGTATCCAGGGGGTTTTCAATACTGAAGTCACAAAACAGAGCAGCCTCTGGGTTTCTACGGGCTGGGTCCAGTTTTCAGCCTTCCTGGTCTGTGTTCTGGCATGGCTGTTTACGGGAAGAGACAGCATTTCTGCTCTGTGGCAGGTAGAAAACAAATATACTCTGCTGGGTGGTGTGATCGGAGCCTTTATTACGATTACGGTTATCCAGAGTATGAGTGCACTGGGTCCTGCCAGGGCGGCCATGCTGATTGTTGTCGCTCAGCTTGCAGTCGCTTATGTGATTGAATTGTTCGGAATGTTCGGCACAGACAGACAGCCGTTTGAGTGGCGCAAGATTATCGGAATGCTCATTGCAATTGCCGGCATTGTTATTTTTAAGTGGGAAAATTAAGAGTTTCCTATTGTAAAATTTGTAATAATTCGTTAAAATAAGACATGGTTAGTATGAGAATCGGGGGGAGTCTGCCGTAAAAAATGGCAGAGGAGTGAACCGGTCATCATGAATAAAAAGAAACTGATATCAGGGCAGAGCGGCATTTTGGCTGCGGCCCTTTTGGGGGGCTGCCTGATACTGTCAGGCTGCGGCAGACAGGAAGCAGAGTTTGTGCCTGCTTCGGATATGGAAATACAGGCAGAAGCTCCGGGGCAGACGGAGGCTCTGAAACAAACGGAAGCCCTGAAGCAGCCGGAAGCCTCGGAACAGGCAGTAACTGATCTGGAAACAGAGAGTTTCCGGCAGGAAGAAAAAACACAAAAGACAGAGATTTATGTAGATGTCTGCGGAGCAGTGGCAAATCCGGGGGTATATGCATTGGAACCGGACAGCCGGGTTTTTCAGGCAATTGAAAAAGCCGGCGGCTTACGGAAAGAGGCTGCCGGAGAATACGTAAACCGTGCGCAGGCTTTAAGTGATGGACAGCAGATTTATATTCCGACCAGAGAGGAAGCAGAGGCTCATGCGCTTTCCATACCTTCTGAAGAAGCCGGGACACATACAGATGAACCCCCGGGGTTTGCCGCATCATCGGCCAACGGCACAAAAGGCGCGAAGATCAATCTGAATACGGCGGATGTGCCGGCTTTGATAACATTGAACGGCATTGGAGAATCCAAGGCCCAGGCAATTCTGGCATACAGGGAAGAGCACGGAGGATTTTCCTCCATAGAGGAGCTTATGAATGTACAGGGGATTAAAGAGGGCACTTTTACGAAGATAAAAGATAACATTGTAGTAGAATAGGAGAACATAAATGAGCAGGAAAGTTTTAGTAGTTGATGACGAGAAGCTGATTGTAAAAGGCATCCGGTTCAGTCTGGAGCAGGATGGAATGGAAGTGGACTGTGCCTATGATGGGGAGGAAGCGGTCGAAAAGGCAAAAGAAACAAAATACGATATCATTCTTTTGGATTTGATGCTTCCGAAAATGGATGGTCTGGAGGTTTGCCAGCAAATCCGGGAGTTTTCCAATGTTCCGATTGTCATGCTGACTGCTAAAGGAGAAGACATGGATAAAATTCTGGGATTGGAATACGGAGCAGACGATTATGTCACCAAGCCGTTCAATATCCTGGAAGTAAAGGCCCGCATCAAAGCGATCATGCGCAGAGCCGGTTCCGATCATGACGAAAAAGAAAAGGCGAAGACCATTGAGACTGGCGATCTGAAATTGGATTGTGAGGGACGCCGTGTATTTATTGCCGGAAGAGAGATCAATCTGACAGCCAAGGAATTTGATGTGCTTGAGCTTCTTGTCTTTAATCCGAATAAGGTATACAGCCGCGAAAATCTTCTGAACATTGTCTGGGGATATGAATATCCGGGTGATGTGCGGACTGTGGATGTACATATTCGCCGTCTGCGTGAAAAAATTGAGGCAAATCCCAGTGAGCCGAAATATGTACACACCAAATGGGGTGTAGGATATTATTTCCAGTCGTAATCCATGAAAAAGAAAATAAACTTTTTTAAAAGTCTGCGTTTTCGTATCCTAATCATCCTGATTTTACTGGGAATTGTACCAAGTGTCATTGTGACCCGTATGATCATCACCGATTATCAGGATCGGGCGATTGAGCTGAGGCTCAGCAATCTCCGCAGTCAGTGCGACATTTTGGGAAACCTGTTAATTAAAGAAAATTATCTCAATGACTCCGGCTCCGAAGCTGTTAACAGCAAGCTGGAGTTATTGTCTAATATTTACGCCGGAAGAGTTTTGCTGGTAGACAGGGATTTTAAGGTAGTCAAGGATACGTATCATGTGGACGAAGGAAAAATACTGATCTCACCGAGGGTTGTCAAATGCTTCAAGGGAGAGGCGAATTCCGGTTACCGGAAGAAGAGTCAGATGCTGGAGCTGGCAGTTCCGATAAAAAGCCCGGAGGTGCAGCAGGTGCAGGGAGCAATGCTGATGACCGTTTCGGACAGCGAGGTTTCCGCTATGATCTCGGAGCTGGAACAGAGAGGCATTATGATTGTGGGAATTATTGTAGCTCTTTCTGTTTTGCTGGGCTATGTTCTTTCCACTGTGCTGGTGAAGCCTTTTGCCAGAGTCACGAAGGCGATCGAGGATCTGACGGATGGATATCAGAATGAACAGATTTCTGTGCCGGACTATACAGAGACGGAGCTGATTACGGATGCCTTTAACAAGATGGTGGCCCGTATGAAGGTGTTGGATGAATCCAGATCGGAATTTGTATCCAATGTATCTCATGAGCTGAAAACTCCGTTGACCTCCATGAAGGTGCTGGCGGATTCCCTGGTAGGTCAGGAAGGTGTGCCGGAGGAGCTTTACCAGGAGTTTATGCGTGACATTACCGCAGAAATTGACAGAGAAAATACAATTATTACAGATTTGCTTACTCTTGTAAAGATGGATAAAAAAGCGGCAGATCTGAACATCAGCCATATGGATATCAATCAGCTTTTGGAGGGTATCCTGAAACGGCTGCGTCCGATTGCGGACAAACGGAGTATCGATCTGATTCTGGACAGCTTCCGTCCTGTAGAAGCTGATGTGGATGAGGTGAAATTCACATTGGCAATCAGCAATCTGGTGGAAAATGGCATCAAGTATAATGTAGACGACGGCTGGGTAAGGGTTTCCCTGGATGCAGACCACAAATATTTTTATGTAACTGTGGCTGACTCCGGTATGGGAATCCCGGAGGATTCCATTGGCAGAATCTTTGAGAGATTTTATCGTGTGGATAAATCTCATTCCAGAGAAATCGGCGGAACCGGTCTTGGCCTTGCGATTACCAGAAGCACCATAGCGATGCATCACGGTGCGATTACGGTGTTCAGCAAGGAAGGCGAGGGTACGACATTTTCTGTCAGAATTCCATTGTCGTATATACCGTAGGAGGTGCCATGTGAAAAGATTTTTGTGTAGTGCGCTTGCCCTGCTTACGGCCTGCAGTCTATGGAGCGGCTGCAGCATTGCAATGGAAGAAGCGCAGAATAATGAAAAAAGCGGCTACTGCTTTTATTATCTGAATGCAGAGGAAACGTCATTAAAAAAAGAGGCCTATGAGCCGGAGGAAGAGACCACTGCTTTCATGGTAAAAGATCTGATGCAGCGCCTTGGCAAAAAAGCCAGGGAAGGGGAAGATATCAACCTGCTTCCTGAAGAGGTTTCCATTAATTCTTATAATCTGCAGGATAACCTGCTGGTGATTGATTTTAACGGACAATACAGTAAGATGAGCCGTGCAAGAGAAATCCTGGTCCGTGCGGGGGTTGTTAAGACCTTTTTGCAGGTGCCGGGGATTGAGGTGGTTCGTTTTACCGTGGGAGGAGCCGATCTGCTGGACTCCAAAAATGAAAAGGTAGGAGATATGTCTGCGAATACATTTGTAGAATATTCGGGAAAAGACATGGATGCCTATCGGTATGATACCTTTACCCTGTACTTTACGGACAAAACCGGGACAAGGCTGGTAGCGGAGAAGCGTAATGTATATTATAAACGTACGCTGGCAAAGGAGCGCGTTGTGCTGGAACAACTGGCAAAAGGACCTATGGTAAAAGGAAATTATCCCACGCTTCCGGGAAATGCTCTGGCGCTCAGCATCACGACTGCCGACCGGGTCTGTTATGTCAATATGGACAGCAGCTTCCGGGATTATGCCCCGGATATTTCGAAGGAGGTTCTTGTTTATTCCGTAGTCAACTCTTTGCTTGCTGCCTGTGAGGCAGATAAGGTGCAGATTTCCATAGAGGGAAAGACAGAAGGAGAGTTTGGAGAGAATCTTCCGATTTATAATTTCTACGAAAAAAATGAGGATTTGGTGCTCTCTGTGCAGGAGGGCCAGGAATCCTGAGAGCCGGAAGGAGGGCTTATGGGAAGACGCCCGTTGTGTCTTGTCTGCCTGCTTCTGATGACTGCTATGTGTCTGGCGGATTGGCTGGGATTTCCTCTGATTCGGGGAAATCCTCTGCCGGATTCCGTACAGAAGGTGATTTTGCAGCATCCGGAGGCTGTCATCTGCGGGGAGGTACAGAGGTGCCAGGATACAGAATTTTCCCGGTCTGTCTATCTGAAACAAGTCTGTTTGCTATATTCTGCTAAGAAAATTCCCATTGAAAATGTCAGAGTTTTTTTAAAAAAAGAGGAAGAGGTTCCGCCGGGAACGGTGCTGCAGGTATCAGGAAAGCTGGAGCCTGTCAAAGAGCCGAGAAATCCGGGAGAGTTTGACAGCAGACAGTATTATGCCTGTCAGCATATTTACTATTTTATGAAGGAGGGTGAAATTCTCCAAAAATCGGGAGATGGGTCCGGATACGGAAAAGCCCTTCTGGATGTGCAAAAGCAGATATCTAAAAATCTGGAGGTTGCAGCAGGAACAGATGCGCCTGTATTGGAAGCAATGGTTCTGGGAGAGAGGGAGAATCTGGAGGATGATCTGAAAATGCGCTATCAATTGGCCGGAATCATTCATATTCTGGCGATATCCGGGCTTCATATCAGTCTTTTGGGTATGGGGCTTTATGCCTTGCTGAAAAAGGCGGGACTCGGAAATTATGCGGCAGGGATGCTTGCCCTGACCGTTATGCTGCAGTACGGAATGATGACAGGAACGAGTGTGTCTGCAATGCGGGCGGTTTGTATGTTCCTCTTTGCCGTATGTGCAAAAATCCTGGGAAGGATTTATGATCTGTTGACCGCACTTTCCGTCTCTGCAGTTTTGCTCCTGTTGGACAGCCCCGCTTATTTGTACAGCAGCAGCTTTCTTTTGTCCTTTGGGGCAGTGCTTGGAATCGGAGCAGCAGCCCCTGTCCTATATGAAGTAACAGGAGCAGAAAGCAAATTTGTAAAAGGTATTCTGTCTTCCCTGGCAGTACAGCTTACCACACTTCCGGTTCTTTTATGGTTCTATGGGGAGGTCTCTGTGATAGGAATACTTTTGAATCTGGCAGTGCTTCCAACGGTTGGTGCAGTACTGGTAAGCGGTACGGCGTGCGGACTGCTGGGATTTTTGCATAATGGGCTTGCATGTGCGGCAGCCGTGCCGGGAAGAATCCTGCTGCATATTTATGAAGCGGTGTGCGTATTTGCGGGACGGCTTTCATTTTGTACCTGGATCGGCGGCGCACCAAAGCTTTGGCAGATCGCAGGCTATTATGGAATTCTTGTTCTCGTATTGGCGGCCGGACATCGGGCGGTGGGAGGCAGGTGGAAGCGGCGGTATATAGGGCTTGGCTGTATGGCTTTTATAGCTGCCGGTGTTTTTTTGCTGGGCTGCCGTCCTTCCCGGGGACTTCAGATCACCTGTCTGGATGTGGGCCAGGGAGATGGCTGTGTACTGAAGACTCCTGAGGGACAGCATGTGCTTATAGACTGCGGGAGCAGCAATCAATCCGAAGTGGGCCGGTATCAGCTTTTGACCTATCTGAAAAATCAGGGAATTTCCTATCTGGATGCGATTTTGGTATCCCATACGGATCAGGATCATATCAGCGGAATCCGGGAATTGCTGCAATTTATGAAAAATGACCTTACGACAATCAGGGCAGGAAAGCTGATATTGCCGGGCTGGGAGAAAAAATCAGAAGCTTATATGGAATTGGCGGAGCTTGCACGGAGGGCCGGTGTGAAGACAATGACCGGAAATACAGGAGATGTACTGCAGGCAGGGAGTGTGCAGCTTGTAATTTTGGCGCCCGAAAAGGGGGCCCTGGGAACTGATGAAAATGAAGAAGGGCTGGTAGCTGAAGTCAGATATGGGAAATTCCGGGGACTGTTTACGGGAGATATCGGAGCTGAGACGGAGAGGAAATTACTGGAAAAGCTTGAGGACGTGGATTTTTTGAAGGTGGCGCACCATGGCTCGGGATATTCTACAGGCGATGCCTTTTTGCAGAAAACAGCGCCGGAGCTTGCAGTGATCTCATGTTCCTTTAGAAATACCTACGGACATCCGTCGGTGAAAACTATTGAACGTCTGGAAAAAAGCGGATGCAGAGTGGAATATACCATGACGAGCGGGGCTGTAAATATTCTTGTTCAGGAAGGCAGGATGCGTGTGCAAAGATTTCTGGCTTCCTAAACGGTTCTTTTTGTGGTATGGTGTTAGAAGAAAAGGTAAGAACAGGAGTCGGGATTTGAGAAATATACAGGAAGATATTAAAAAGGGTGATTTTAAGAAGGTATATCTTCTCTATGGGGAAGAGACATATTTGCGGCAGCAGTATAAACAGAAGCTTGTGGATGCTCTGAATCCGGAGGGAGACACCATGAATTTCAGCCGTTTTGAAGGAAAGGGTATTGATGTGAAGGGGTTGATTGACCTTTGTGAGACTATGCCTTTTTTTTCGGACTATCGGGTGATTTTGATTGAGGATTCGGGGTTTTTTAAGAATAAATCCGAGGAGATGGCAGACTATATGAAAGAGCTGCCGGAATATGTGCGCCTGATATTTGCCGAGACAGAGGTGGATAAGCGCAGCCGAATGTATAAGGCAGTGAAATCTGCCGGACGTATTGCGGAATTTGTGAAGCAGGATGAAAAGACGTTGATTACCTGGGCTGCGGGCATTCTCTCAAGAGAAGGCAGGAAGATTACGAAGAGGGATATGGAGCTGCTTTTGGCAAAAACGGGAGTGGATATGGGGAATATCCGCATGGAGCTGGAGAAGCTGATTACCTACACTATGGGAAGGGATGTGGTGACTGCGGAGGATATCGAAGCAGTCTGTACAACACAGACAGCAAATAAGATTTTTGATATGGTGCGGGCGGTTACGGAGAAGAACCAGAAGCGTGCACTGGACCTGTATTATGATCTGCTCACTCTGAAAGAACCGCCGATGAGGATTTTGTTTCTTTTGGCGAAGCAGTTCCGGCAGCTCCTGCTCTGTAAGAAGCTTTCACAAGAGGGCGTATCTCAGAGTGAGACAGCATCAAGACTTGGTGTGCCGTCCTTTGTGGTTCGCACAATTGCTTCCTGTGCTCGTTCTTATACAGTGGAAGAACTGGAGGAGGCGGTGGCGGACTTTGTAGATGCGGAGGAGGCGGTGAAGACCGGGAGGCTTGGAGATGTACTGAGTGTGGAGCTTTTGATCGTAAAATACAGCTCTGCCCGTGCACAGGGTTAGAGAAGAACGGAATATGAAAAGGAAAAAGCAGTCACTGACGGTTGTGACTGCTTTTCTTTTAATCATAAGCTTATTATTAAAATATAAAAATGTCTCTCTATCAGCCGATGCTGTTTACGGCCTTGGTTAAACGGGAAACTTTTCTGGCACAGTTGTTTTTGTGATAAACGCCTTTGGAAGTTGCCTTGCTGATCGTAGAGATCGCGTTTGCCAATGCAGACTGTGCAGCCTCTTTATCCTTATTCTGAACCGCCGCTTCAACTTTTTTGATAGAAGTCTTGACAGCAGAACGGATGGCTTTGTTTCTCGCAGCTTTTGTTCTGTTTACTAAAATTCTTTTTTTAGCAGATTTGATATTAGCCAATTCGTACACCTCCAATTCCAGGGTAATAGTAAAATGTCTTCCGCAGAAACAGACACGGGCGCTCCTGCGAAACATGCTAATATAGTTTAGTATAATTACCAGGGAATGTCAATACATATTTCCGTAAAAAATGTTAAAAATATGATATAAGCAAGCCTTGCAAGTCCATCTAAACAGACCGAAGCCCAATCGGGGTGAGCATGGCGAAGGAGCAGACCGGAGACTGGCTGCGGGAAGCGTTCAGCGGTTTACGTAAAAATATCTGGAGGGTGAAGTATGTTAGGAAATTACAGAATCAGGACAGACCTGGCATTGGAGACAACGGAGCGTTTTACTGAGGAAAATGTAGAAATCCGCGGTGTGGAAATCAAGGAAGATTATAATGAGGAAAAGGATATCAGAACTACGGTGGTAAAAATTAAGACAGAAAACGGTGCCAGGGCAATGGGACGGCCACAGGGCACCTATATTACTATTGAAGCTCCGAATCTCTCGTCGCCGGATGAGGACTATCACAGAGAGGTTTCGGAGGAAGTGGCCCGGCATCTCAGACAGCTCATTGATCTGAAACGGGAAAAATCCGTTCTGGTAGTCGGACTCGGCAACCAGGGAATCACTTCGGACTCCCTTGGTCCTCATGTAGTGGAGAATCTTCATATGACGCGTCATATTATCCGTGAATACGGCCTTCAGGGAATTGGAGAAGAAAAGATGCACCGTATCAGCGGGATTATACCCGGTGTTATGGCACAGACAGGTATGGAAACATCGGAAATCGTACAGGGTATCGTAGATGAAACGAAACCGGATGTGGTCATTGCCATTGATGCGCTGGCTGCGCGGAGTACCCGAAGGCTGAACCGTACCATTCAGATTACGGATACGGGAATCCATCCGGGCTCCGGTGTGGGAAATCACAGAGTTGGCCTTACGGAAGACAATCTGCAGGTGAAGGTGATCGGCATCGGAGTACCAACCGTTGTGGATGCAGCGACAATTGTACATGATGCTATGGCGCATCTTCTGGACACACTGGATGAGGCAGAACAAAAGGAATTTCTGGAAGAGATGATTTCTCCAAATCTGCACAGCATGTTTGTAACGCCGAAGGATGTGGATGAAACGGTAAAATATTTAAGCTTTACGATTTCCGAGGGAATGAATCTCGCTTTTGCACAAGTATAATCGCACGGGTTCTGTCATAGGATACCTTGAAGAGGTGATTGTGTGACAAAGTTCCAGAAAGCGTTTTGCATTTTATTAAGCCTGTGTTTTTTTGCTGTTCTGGCAGTAATGCCGGGGCCCTTTTACCTGCGCGGAAATGTGTACAGGCAGTTGCCGCTGTACTGCTTTCTGGAAGAAGAGGCGAGAAGCACTCCTCAGAGGGAGGACCCGGAAACGCTGAATCAGATCATAGAGAGTAATGCGGATTACCTGGGAGAAAGGGTGCAAAGAGAAAATACGGAGGGTGCAGTCCAGGAAGAGAATGAGGCTGTCCGGGAGAAAGAGGCGGAGTCCGCCAAGGAGCAGGAGAAAACAAAAGAGGCGGCGCCTACAGAGGCGCCGGGGCCGACGGAAAAACAGGTTCCGACAGAAATGCCGGAGCCGACGGAAGCGCCGGAGCCGACAGAGGCGCCGGAGCCGACAGAGACGCCGGAGCCGACAAAGACGCCGGAGCCGACGGAAGCGCCGAAGCCGACAGAGGCATCCGGAGCCGGGGATGTGCAGTCTGCTTCCGCTCAGATACAGCCGCATCCTGTTGTGGATTTATCTCCGGAGATGCTGGCAGACTATGATTATCTTTTGGGACAGTTTTTTATTTTGGATTCCAATACCGCAACAAATGCGGAACAATTGAATGCGGCAAGCTTTCTGGAAAAAGACATGACGATGCGGCAGGATGCGTCTGTACCCCAGATTTTGATTTATCACAGCCATTCCCAGGAGACCTTTGCAGATTCCAGAGAAGGTGTCGCAGAGGACACAATCGTGGGAGTGGGTGATTATCTGACACAGCTTCTTACAGAAACCTATGGGTATCAGGTCATTCATGTGAAGGAAACCTTTGATATCATTGATGGGGAAATCGACAGGAGCAAAGCATACGATTATTCCAGGGAGTATGTAGAGCAGGTGCTTGCGGAAAATCCCAGCATAGAGGTCGTCATTGACCTGCACAGAGACGGCGTGCCTGAGGACAGGCAGCTTGTTACCAATATAAATGGAAAAGATACCGCCCAGATTATGTTTTACAACGGGCTGAGCTACACAGTCAGCAACGGGCCTGTGGAATATCTGCCCAATCCATACATACAGGACAATCTGGCATTTTCGTTCCAGTTAGAATACCAGGCGGCACAATATTATCCGGATTTATACAGGGGAATTTATCTGGCGGGACTCCGGTATAATCTGCATCTGCGTCCCAAGGCCCTCCTGTTGGAGGCCGGAGCACAGACCAACACAATTCAGGAGGTCAAGAATGCCATGGAGCCTTTTGCAGATATCCTGAACCGGGTGCTGAAGGGCGGGGATTAGGCTGCACGAGTGTGGAAAACCAGGACCTTCAGCGGCCTGGGGGGGGGGGGGAAGCGGAGTGCGGTTCGTCCTTTTGCGGTTCGTTTTTTCTATATGAGTTCGGTAGTTTTGAGGAGCTGCTTCAAATTTTTTCTTAAATGCTTTTGAAAAGGTAAGTGCGTCATTGTATCCTACCTGACCGGCAATTTCCTTTACAGAAAGACTGGTACTGACGAGAAGATCCGCAGCTTTATGCATCCGGTAATCAATCAGGAATTTCTGTACGGATAAACCGAGCTCCTTTTGGAATGCATGGTTGAGGTAGGTACGGCTAATGCCTATGTATTCTGCTATGTCGGATACGTTAACGCCATTTTTGTACATATTTTGAATATATTCAATGGCGAGCTCTACGTATACATTTGTGGAGTAAACATTTGTACCGTTTGCAATTACCTTTTTGGAAAGCATATCGTGGTTTTGGATTAGTCTGGAAAACAACATAAGAAGATAGGCCTCCCGGGCAAGGTCATCGCTGAGGGTAAGGGTTCTGTGCTCCAGCATTTGTTCAATGCATTCTATAAACAGGTTTTGCTCCGGGGCAGGGAGAAAACGCCGGTTTCGGGAAAATCCGCATTGCCGGATTATGGTATTGGCGCGTATTCCATTAAATCCTATCCAGGTGTAGGACCAGGGTGTTGTTTCATCCGCGCTATAGGTGACAGGCTCACCGGGAAAAATCAAAAACATCTGGCCTGCCTGAAGTGACCAGGTATTGCCGTTAACAGAATAAGCTCCTGTACCTGCTAATACGAAATGGATGATATATTCACTGCGTATACCGGAATAGATATGATACGGAAGACATTGTTCTTTTCCGGTATGGACGAGTGCAATATCTAAAGAACTTGGGTGCAGGTTTTCAAGACATTGGAAAGTTTCACTGCTGGTATATTTTGCATTACGCATGTTATTTCCTCCAAATTCGAAAAAAAATTATCCTCAACGGAGCATCCGATATTGCAGTATATATTAGTTTTTCCATTTTACCATATTATTGGCGATTTTGCCATAATCAAAATGCCATAAATAGATTTCATTGTGCCATTTTAGTAAAACCAGACAAAATGATATACTTATTTATATTAAAATAAGTCAAAATGACTTGAAAAGGAGGAAAATATGAGAAAAAATATGAGAAAACTCACAATGGCGGCAGCAGTGAGCGCAATAAGCATAACTGCGTTATGTCCGGCAACTGCACAGGCAAAAGGAGATACATTAACTGTTGCCATCTGGGATAACGGGCAGAAGGCCGGTCTTGAAAAAATTATGGCGGATTTCACGGAAGCGACAGGAATCAAGACAGAGCTTCAGGTAGTTGAATGGAACAGTTACTGGACACTTCTGGAAGCAGGTGCGTCAGGCGGAGATATGCCGGACGTTTTCTGGATGCATTCCAATGAGGCAGTAAGATACATGTCCAATGACATTCTCCTTGATCTGACCGATAAAATTGCAGAAAGTGATACATTGGAAATGGACAAGTTTCCGGAAGATATCAAAGAAATGTATCAGTGGGATGGCAAGACATACGCAGTTCCGAAAGATATGGATACTATAGCAATCTGGTACAATAAGGATATGTTCGATGAAGCGGGAATTGCGTATCCGGATGGAAGCTGGACATGGGATGAATTCTATGATATTGCAGAAAAGCTGACAAAGGAAGATGGAAGCCAGTACGGATTTGCGGCAAATCCCTCCAATGAGCAGGATACATGGATGAATATGGTTTATACGATGGGCGGAACTGTTCTTACAGAGGACAATCGGTCAGGCTTTGATGATGAGAACACCATTAAGGCTATGAATTTCCTTGACAAATGTATTAAGAATGTAATGCCGCCGGCATCTACCATGTCTGAGACACTTACAGATGTACTGTTTTCTTCCGGAAAGGTTGCCATGATCAGCCAGGGTTCCTGGATGGTATCCGCATTCCAGGATAATGAGTACATAACCGAGCATTGCGATGTTGCAAGGCTTCCGAAGGACCCGGAAACGGGCAGAAGCGTATCCCTTTATAACGGGCTTGGCTGGGCTGCTGCCGCAGGTACATCGATGCCGGATGAAGCATATCAGTTGATTGAGTGGTTCGGAAGCAAGGACATGCAGCAGAAGCAGGCAGACCTTGGCGTTACTATGGCGGCTTACGAAGGAATGTCTGAAGGCTGGGTAAAAAGTGTAGATGCATTTAACCTGCAGCCGTACTTGGATGCGATGGAGGATACGGTATTCAGACCGCATACCAATGCAACGCTTGCATGGTGGAATCCTATGGTAGAGGAATTGAAGAAACCCTGGAATGGTGAGGAAAGTATGGAGGATGCATGCAAGAACATCACCGAAATGATGAACGAGGCAATTGCGGAGGAGTCCTATTAATCAGACGTTATCTATTCGTTAAAAGGAGTGAGAACTGTGGCAAAACCAAAGAAAGGCACCAGTCAGGCTCGCAATGAGTTTGTCTGGGGATGGGCATTTATTCTCCCGACAATGGCCGGACTGATTATATTGAATATCTATCCAATTTTTAAGACCATCTACGAGAGCTTCTTTAAGGCGGGAGATTTCGGAAAGGGTAGTATTTTCATAGGCATTGACAACTACATAAAGATGTTCCACGATGCAGAGGTATGGCAGGCACTGCTGAATACTTTTAAATATGCGGTTGTGGAGGTGCCGTTTTCCATTGCAATTGCATTGGTTCTTGCGGTTTTTCTAAACCGCAGAATGCGGGGCCGTGCGGCATACCGGACCATATTTTTCCTGCCAATGGTAGCTGCACCGGCAGCAATTGCAATGGTATGGAGATGGCTGTTTAATTCAGAATTTGGCCTTCTGAACCATATCATAGGCTCGAGGATCGAGTGGATTTCCAACCCGAAGATTGCAATATTCTCCATTGCAGTCATTGGTATCTGGTCCATCATTGGTTATAATATGGTTCTGTTCATATCAGGAATGCAGGAAATTCCGAGAGATTACTATGAGGCTGCAAGCATTGACGGTGCAACCGGCGTGAAGCAGTTCTTTCATATTACCATTCCGCTTCTTTCACCGACGATTTTCTTTGTCATGGTTACGAGAGTTATAGGAGCGATGCAGGTATTCGATTTGATTTTCATGGTAATGGACAGGAACAATCCTGCACTTTACAAAACCCAGTCACTTGTATTCCTGTTCTACCAGAATTCCTTTGTTGAAAATAACAAAGGATATGGTTCCACAATCGTGGTGCTTCTTCTTGCGGTAATTATGCTGATGACCGCATTCCAGAATTACGCACAGAAGAAGTGGGTTCACTATAGTTGAGGAGGCATATTATGGAAACAAGAGCTAAAATAAATTCCGTACTCATTCATGTCATCCTGATTATTGTATCCATTACCATGCTGGTGCCGTTTTTGTGGATGATACTGACTGCATTTAAGACAATGACAGAGGCAACCTCTGTAAACCCGTTTGTAATACTGCCATCGCAATGGCTTACAGTCAATTTTAAAGAAGTAATTCATAATATGGATTTTCTGGGCCTGTATATCAATACCCTGCTTTTGATTGCAGGCAGGGTTATCTGCGCGGTCTTGACAGCCACCCTTGCAGGCTATGCCTTTGCCCGTCTGGAATTCAGAGGGAAAAAACTTATGTTTTCCCTGGTTTTGTTCCAGATGATGGTTCCGGGACAGATTTTTATCATTCCGCAGTATCTTATGGTTAGTAAAATGGGAATGCTTAATACGATTTTTGCCCTTATTTTTCCGGGTATTGTAACTGCATTTGGTACGTTCCTGTTAAGGCAGGCGTATATGGGACTTCCCAAGGACCTGGAGGAGGCGGCAAGACTGGATGGGTGCAACATTGGACAGACCTTCCTGTATATAATGGCACCTCTTGCACGTTCCTCCATGGTGGCGCTGGGTATCTTTACGGCAGTATTTGCTTACAAGGACCTGATGTGGCCGTTAATCTGCAACAAGGATGTAATGCCGCTGTCAGCGGCGCTTGCAAAAATGCAGGGGCAGTATACAAGCAATTATCCCCAGTTGATGGCAGCTTCTTTGCTTGCATGTATTCCAATGGTTGTTCTGTATCTGATTTTCCAGAAGCAGTTTATCGAAGGTATTGCAACGTCAGGTGGAAAATTATAATAAAATGCCTTATAGCGTAGATTGAGGAAAGGCGGAAATAATATGAATTTTATGAAGGAAGGCAGTCTTGTTGACCGCGTATTCAGTTTTCTGGGAAAAATGACTGCACTGAATCTGCTATGGATCGGATGCTCTCTTTTGGTTGTTACGGCAGGGGCATCCACGACTGCATTGTTCTATTGTGTATTAAAGCTTCATAAAGACGGGGATGTGCGGGTATTTCGCGAGTTTTTTAAAAGTTTCCGGCAGAATTTCCGCCAGTCGACCTTGATTTGGGTAGTTATGGCTGTAATTGCCGGAGTGCTCTATATGGAAAAAGAAACGATTGCGACAATGCCGGGAGGCTTGTCTCAGCTTTTTGCATATGTGCTTACGGCAGTATGTATTCCGCTGGTTTTCATCACACTGTATATTTTTCCCACAGTGGCGGCATTTTCCAATAGCACAGGGAAGCTGGTCAGGACGGCATTTTATTTTTCCGTAAAGCATGTTGGTTATACGCTGGCAGTTGCGGTCATTACGATTATACCAATGCTTATGACACTGGTAGATGCTAAGCTGTTCCCGGTTTATCTTTTTGTATGGCTTCTGTGTGGATTTTCCCTGACTGCTTATGCGGACGCATGGTTTATGTGGAGAATGTTTAAACACTATGTTGGAGAAGGGGGAAAAGAAGCAGCTTATGAAGTGGATAACTTATAATGAAACAACCAAAGTCTTTGTTCTTCGTACCCAAAATAGCATGTATCAGATGCAGATAGGGAAATATGATACGCTGGTACATCTTTATTATGGCGCGGATATCGGGGACACGGAGGCAACACACCGCATTGTCTGCCTGGACAGAGGATTTTCCGGAAACCCTTACGAAGCGGGTGAGGACAGAACCTTTTCCCTGGATGTGCTTCCACAGGAATATTCCGGATATGGAAACGGGGATTACCGTATCAACAGTCTGGAGATACAGCATGAGGATGGAAGCGATGCCGTACATCTGCGGTATGAATCTTACCGAATGGAGAAGGGCAAATATTCGCTGAAAGGTCTTCCTGCTATGTATGGCAATGAGGATGAGGCGGAGACTCTGCAAATCACACTATATGACAGAATCAGCAATCTCAAGGTTCATCTTTTGTATGCCGTTTTTCCGGAGCTGGATGTGATTACAAGAGCAGTACGCATTGAAAACCTTGGAGAAAAACAGGTGACGATTCAGCGAGCCATGTCTATGGAAATGGATTATACCCATAAGCACATGGATATGATTCATTTTTACGGAAGGCATAGTATGGAGCGCCTTTTGGAACGCCAGCCTCTGCATCATGGAGTTCAGTCCGTGGAAAGCAAGCGCGGAACCTCAAGCCACCAGCATAATCCTTTTGTGATTCTCTGTGACAGGATGACATCGGAAAAGCATGGGGAATGTTTTGGATTTGCCCTGGCATATAGCGGAAATTACCGTTGCGAGATTGAGGTTGACCAGATGGAGCAGACCCGTCTTGTCATGGGAATCCATCCATATCATTTTTCCTTCCGGTTGAATTATGGAGATGCTTTTGAGACGCCGGAAGTGATTATGGCGTATTCCGGGGAAGGCCTGGGAAGATTGACACATATTTATCACGATGCCTACCGCTCCAATTTAATCCGGAGTAAATATGTGAATATGCCGAGACCGGTTTTGGTGAATAACTGGGAAGCCACCTATTTTGATTTTACGGAGGAAAAACTGTATAATATTGCGAAAGCTGCGAAGGACATCGGGCTGGATATGTTTGTTCTGGATGATGGCTGGTTCGGGCGAAGGGACAACGATTATACAAGCCTTGGAGACTGGAAGGTCAATGAAGAAAAGATTAAGGGCGGACTTCCGGGGCTTGTGGAGAGGATACATGGACTTGGACTTAAGTTCGGGATATGGATTGAGCCGGAGATGGTTTCTGAGGATAGTGACCTTTACCGGGAGCATCCGGACTGGGTGCTTCGCATTCCGGAACGTCATATGAACCGCAGCCGGCATCAGCTTAATCTGGACATTACCAGAAAAGAAGTGCGTGAGCATGTAATGCAGCAGATTTTCAGGGTACTTGACAGTTGTAATGCCGACTATGTGAAATGGGATATGAACCGGAGTGTGGATAATGTATATTCAGCAGTCCTTCCCAAAGAGCGCCAGGGCGAAGTATTCCACAGGTATGTACTTGGGGTTTATGAGATGATGGAGCAGCTTGTACAGAGATACCCGGATCTGCTGTTTGAGAACTGTTCCGGCGGCGGAGGAAGATTTGATGCGGGTATGCTGTATTATTCCCCTCAGATATGGTGCAGTGATAATACGGATGCAATAGACAGACTGAAGATACAGTACGGAACTTCCTTTGGATATCCCATTAGCACCATGGGTTCACATGTGAGCGTATGCCCCAATCACCAGACAGGCCGTGTGACGCCTTTTGAGACGAGAGGTGTGGTGGCAAGTGCGGGGACCTTTGGGTATGAGCTGGATTTGGAAAAGCTGACGGAGGAAGAAAAAAATATGGCGCGAGCGCAGCTTTGGGAGTACAAAGAGATGGAGCCGCTTGTACAGACCGGAGATTACTACAGGCTGTCTGATCCGTTTAAAAATCAGGATTATGTGCTGTGGCAGTTTGTTTCCAAGGATCAAAGGGAGACAGCCGTAAATGGCGTGCAGCTTCGCAATGAATCCAATCCGCATATTCATCTGGTTTATCTGGAAGGCTTAAATCCAACAGAACATTACCGTGATATGGCGACAGGGAAGATTTATACAGGAGCGGCCTTGATGAAGGCAGGTATTCCACTTCCACTGGGGAAGGGAGATTACCAGCCTGTCAAATTCCGTTTTTGTGCGGTATAGAGGCGCAAAAGCCCGTTCCAGGCGTACCGCCATCGGCGCAGTAAGTGCGCCGAGTGATAAGAAACAGAATATGCTATAGCGCTCCATAGTAAAAAAGAGCTTTCGGCAGGAGAAGTGAAGTTGATTTCGCTTCTCCTTTTTGTTTCGGTAAAGCTTTTTCCGTAACGGCAGATACATCCCGGAAATCCTGTATATATGATAGAAAATGCCACAAATATGATAAAAAATACCACAGATATGTTAGGAAATACCACAATTCTGTTATTCATAAGAGAACAAATGTTTGTTATTATAAGCATGTAAAGGAGCTCTGATTACAGCGGTTACGGCAGTGAGTCAAACCGCAGAAACCAAATAAAAGAACTGATAAGGAGAATGTATGTTATGAAACGAACAGAATTGTTTACCAAAAGAACGGCACACAGAAAGGTTTTTGAAAACCAGGATCATTCCAGAACTGCGGAAATCTACTTTCATGCAGTCCATTACCGGAACGGGGAAGGCGTCTGGGAGGAAATGGATGATACTCTGGAAGAGAGTGCAGTGTCCGACGCTGCGTATACGGCCAAACCGCATACGGGCATCAGGATGAGCAGAGAATACCGGAACCAAAAGGGCAGCCTGCATATCTGTTTCAGCGATGTACTGAGGAAACAGGGGACGGTTTCCATGTCAAAAGGCGATACAGGCCTTGTTTGGGGCCCTGAGAATGGGAAACATGCAGAAGCGCGGAGAGAGAACGGGAAAGAGATCTGCTATCCCGCAATACTGGAGGGCGTTGATCTGCGCTTAAGAGTACAGGGGGAACAGGTGAAGGAGGATCTGGTTCTTCATCATGCGGAAGCTGTCCCTGATAAGTTTACATTTCTCTATCGGATGAAAAAGTTGGTTCCGGTGCAGAAGGGCAGCCGCGTATTTTTTCTGGATGAAGCAGGGGAGGAAGCCTTTTGTGTATATGCACCTTATATGAGGGATGCCGAAGGAGTCAGAGCGGAGGCAATCCGGGTCCGTATGGAAAATTGCGGGGAAGGAGCCTGCCGGATCATTTATGAGGCGGACAGGGAATGGCTTTTGGCACCGGAAAGAAAGTATCCGGTGATCATCGACCCGGTGACGACCACATCGAAAAAGGCGGCAGAAATCTATGACGCACATGTATCCTCTTTGAACGAGGAAGATAATTTCCAGCAGAGTATTCTTCTAAAGACCATGGGAGGGGATGAGATACAGCGAAGCTTCCTGAAGTTTACCCTTCCGGAAATGAAATCAGGAGACATGGTGGTGAATGCAAGGCTGGCGCTGGTTTCCCTGGCTGAGGATGGAAAAGAGCGTACCGTACAGGTACATAAGGTGCTCCAGGATTGGAATTCCGGGACAATCAACTGGTATAATAAACCGATTTACGAGGAGACCGTGGAGGATCTGTGTAAATATAAAGGAGATAAGCAGAAGTATGTGACTCTGGATATCACCCGGATGGTAAAGGACTGGTATCAGAATGGCCAGAACTTCGGCCTGATGCTGAAGGATGACTATGAGTTGTCCGGATATACGGAATTCCTGTCCTCTGATTGTGACAGCGGCTATCAGAATATGCGTCCCAGAATTGATATTTCTTACATGAATTATTCCGGACTGGAGGATTATTGGACCTATCATTCACAGGATGTGGGACGGGCAGGCACAATCCATGTAAACGATTATAATGGCAACCTGATCCTGGAGCACTCCACCCTGGAAATGGGAGGAAGCCGTATGCCGGTCAGTCTGGCGCATGTCTATAACACCAATAACAGGAAAGAAAACCTGGGGTACGGCAACGGCTTCTGCCTGAATTACCACCAGACACTGAAAAAGGTAAAGATCGCAGGTACGGATTATTACCAGCATACGGACGGGGACGGGACGGTCCACTATTTCTATTATGATACTGAAAAGGAAAAATGGAAGGAAGAAGCGGGTCTTGAGCTGAACCTTCTTATCAATACCGGTACTGCGGAGCCGCTGGTCATGGAAGATAAGGAAAAGAACCAGATGATTTTTAACAGCAGCGGATATCTTGTGAAGCTCCGTGACAGGAATGGAAATACCCTTTCTATCGGATACGCCAATAACCGGATTACAAAGCTTACCGATGGCGCCGGACGGGTGACAAGGCTGGAATATTACAAGGACAGCGCCGGAAACCCCACGAATTTAAGCCAGGTGACAGACCCGGCAGGCAGGAATAAGAAATTTGGCTATACCAACGGAAACCTGACTGCTATCTCCGATACAGATGGACAAAAAGTGACCTATACCTATGACAGCCGGAACATGCTGACCGGTGCGGGAAATGTGGATGGGTATACCGTAAAATACAGCTACTACGGAACCATGCCCTATCGTGTAAAAAAGATTACGGAGTTTGGAGGAAGTACGGAGGGAAACAGCCTGACACTCACCTACGGCTATAACAGTACCAAATTTACAGACCATAAGGGCCGGAGTGAGATTTACCGTTTCAATCACAGCGGGAATCTGCTTCATATTCATGATGGCTTCGGCCATGCTGCCAGCGGGAAATACAACCGGGATGGGAACCATGCCAACAGGCTGGAAAATGAAACAAAGCTCCAGTCCAATGTTGTGCAGCTTTTAAAGGACCCGATCATTCAGGCAAAGACAATAGGGTGGAGCAGCAAGATTTCCGAAAACGGCGCAGGAGCGGCGACCATTAATACAAACACCGGTTACTGCAAGATCGGCACCCGTTCCCTCAGGGCTGAGAGCACCTCACTTACCGGATATGTGTACTGGTCACAGAATGTCACAGCCAAAAAAGGGGAAACGTATACGGCTTCTATGTATGTCAGGGCATCGATCCAACAGACTGCGGAGGATGGAGGCGCGCTCCTGCGGGTACGCTACATGGATAAGGATGGCGTACAGCAGCTTTTGGACAGTGAGGTGATTAAAAAGACAACGGCGGATTTCGTACATCTGAAGAGGACATTTACGCTTCCGGCGGATGCCGGCAGCGATACTGTGAAGGTCTATATGGTTATGTGGCATGCAATTGGCTGGATGTGCGGGGATATGGCACAACTGGAGGTGGGGAATACCGCCAACCGCTGTAACCTGGTAGACAATGGAGACTTTCATTTGGGTACAGCCGAAGGCTTTGTCAAAACAGGAAAGAAGGCAGATGGCCTGACGTCCCTGAAAACGGCAACACCCATCCCGGTACAGAGTGCGTTGACCGTGACCGCAGCCGCCGCAGATATTTATGAGGTACCCACCACTACGGCAAAGATCATGGCCTCCGTCACCAGGGGCCAGCATCTGGCGGGGAAGATCATACTCTCCGCAGAAGGAAGCAACTGGTACCATGTAAAAACCTCCGGCGGAAAAATGGGGTATATCCAGACCTCCAAGGCCGTGCCCTATCTGGGAGGGACCACCGGCCTGAATTCGGCGGTGGTCGGTGTGAGCGGAGCAGTCTTAAGGGCCAGTGCGTCTGCAACAGGAACCCCGGTGGAGGAATCCATTCCGAAGGGCACCTGCGTATCCCTGGTCAATCATAAGACCGACGCCCAGAACAGGAAATGGTATTATCTGGGCATGCAGATTGATAAGAAACGGTATTACGGCTATATGAATGCGGATCAGATCATCCGTCTTTGCAGCAACCGTCCATATGGGGTTGCAATGGCAGCGGACAATCTGTACACGACCATGTCACTGAACGGTACAACGGCAGGAAGCGTGGAAGTGGGACAGAAGGTGTATTTCCGAGGCGTTGTGGAAAAGAACAGCGGGGAAAAATGGTATGCCATCCAGAAGGGAAAGAGCTTTGTATTTCTTCCTTCCCGTTATCTGGAGCTTCAGGTACCGCCGCATATCAGTAAAATAGATAAGATGACCGTTTCGGAAGCGATTGGGGGACTGGAACCGCATATTTATAAATTTGTGGGCGATCCGGTTCTGGATAAAAGGCTGACGAAGTCCCTGGATATCACCGGCAAGAAGGGTGACACCTATCTTGTAAATGCATGGGGCAGGGGAAAGCCGCTCCCGGAAACGGACAATGACAAAAGCCGCCGCTTTGGTGTGGAGGTGTCCTTTGTCGGGGCAGATGGAAAGACGGATGTTCATGGGACGAATTTCAGTCCGGATATCCTGGACTGGCAGTTTTTGAGCGATGTGTATGTGGCGAAACAGGATTACAGCAGCATTCAGGTATCTTATACCTACTGCCATAATGCCAATACCGCATTTTTTGACGGCCTGTCCCTGTACCGGGAGGAGTTCGGACAGACGTATACCTATGATGCAGAAAACAATCTGATCTCCGTTGTGGATGCGCAAAAAAAGGCGACGAAGTTTGAGTACAATTCTGCCAGCGATATGACGGGGATAATCGACACCAGGGGTAAGAAATTTACTTATGCGTATGATGCAAAGCACAATGTGACCAGGGGTACCTCCGCATCAGGGGCTGTTTACCGCCTGCAGTATGACAGTGCGGGAAATGTGGTAAAAAGCGGGCAGGTAAGACCGAATGACCAGAACAGGGGTATCTGGATGAGCCGGGAGTTTACAGGCGACCAAAACCATGTCAGCGCTGTAAAGGATGCGGAAAACAACAGGGTGCAGTATGCATGGGACCTTGACAGGGATCTTCTTTCTTCCATAACAGATGCCCGCGGCAGCAGGATCACCTATGCCTATGACAGTGCGGATCGTCTGACCTCCGTTTCTCAGGATGTGACCTTAGACGGCGGGAAGCGGACCATAAAAAATACGTATGTCTATACCAGGGATAAGCTGGCTGTGATTAATCATAATGGTTTTGATTATAACTTTGCTTATGATGCATTCGGCAGGCTGCTGACTGCTTCCGTGGCAGGAAAGCAGGTAGCAGGATATACCTACGAAGCGAAGAATGGAAAGCTGAGTAAGATTCTCTATGGCAACGGGGACTATATCCGCTATACCTATGACGCGCAGGATCGTCCTAATTTGAGCTATTATAAGAAAGCCTCCGATTCTGCTGAGCAGAAGCTGCATGGATATGTATATGACAAACAGGGCAATCTGTCTCAGGTGACTTCCTATATGGCGGGAAAAACCTGCCGGATGGCTTACGATTTACTGGACCGACTGATGCGTGTGACGGACGAGCAGGGGAATGCCTATGAGTATGCGTATGATTCGGAAAACAACCTGGTTCGTATGAACCATGCCAGCGGGTCTTCTGCGGCAGTCACCAGCTATACCTATGATGAAGACGGAAGGGAAGTGACCGTGAAGGCAGGCAGTGCGTATACCCGCACGACGTTTTATGACAGTCTGGGAAGAGTGGCGGAGCAGACCTGGAGTACAGGGAGCCCGGTGACCGTTGCTTATGATTATGCGGAGACGGACAGCGTGACCAGCAAAAGCCAGCCGTCTTCCATTAGGATCGGACAGAAACTGATATCCTATGCGTATGATGGAAACGGCAACATAACCGGCATCGGAGAGTCAGACAGCCCTGAACCGGGTGCGGCTTCCAGAACCGATACCTATGCATACAATGAACTCAACCAACTGATCCGGGAGAATAGTGAGACGCAGAACCGGACCTTTGTTTACAGCTATGATGCCGGCGGAAACCTGCTTGCGGTAAAGGAATATGCCTATACAACGGATGCTTCCCTGACAGAAGCACCGTTGAAGACAGAAGCAGGCACCTACGATTCTGTATGGAAGGATAAACTGCTGGAGTGGGACGGCGCTGCCATGACCTATGATGCGGCGGGCAATATGCTCACCAAAGGCGGTACAGCCTATACATGGACCCAGGGCAGAAAGCTTTCCGGCGTAAACAATGGAAAGAGCATCCGGTATTATTATGACCACACCGGAGCAAGAACAAAGAAAATTGTGGACGAAAAAGTGACGGAATACCGCATGGCCGGAGACCTGCCGGTATCCGAAAAAACAGGGACCCAGACCTACTGGTACCGCTATGATTCCGCTGGAAATGTAATTTCCGTGACCATGAAGGGCAGCATATACTTCTATGTCCGCAATCTCCAAAATGATATTATTGGTCTTATTGACGCAGCAGGCAATACTGTAGTACATTATACGTATGATAGCTGGGGAAAGGTTTTGAGCATCACCGGAAGCATGAAGGATACGGTAGGTGTGGATAATCCGTTCCGTTACAGGGGCTACTACTATGATCATGAGACGGGGATGTACTATGTATCCAGCCGCTATTATGATCCTGAGATGCGTCGGTTTATCAATCCGGATAGGTATGTATCAACAGGCCGTGGGATGAGTTGCTGTAACATGTTTATATATTGCGAGAATAATCCTGTAAATCGTATAGATATTTTCGGACAATGTTGGTATGATGCAAAAGGTAATTGGAGACATGATAATTGGGAATACCTGGGCAATTATAAAAGAAGACCAGCACCCAATAGAAAACCTGTCGTTGATATTACAAAGAGATTAGATAATGCCATGCATAATAATGTCAAGAAATTGCAAAAAATACAAAAAAAATATGGAAAAGCTGTAGCAACAGGCTATTTTGTAATAAAAGTAATGCCAAACGGCAAATGGGATTTTAAAAATCAGTCAAACTGGAATCTTACACCTCAAAATGATTATTATTGGCATGGGGTGAAAATGCGTCATGATGATATTGGTAATATGCATTATGGATATGTTGGAAGAGTATTATTTGATACGGAAACTTTATTAGCTGGAGCTGGTATAGCTCAATTGAGTTGTGATATTTTAAAAAGGGGCAGATCACAATGGCATTTGGAAACAAATTTTGATGATCCGCAGGATCAAAAAATGGTTGCAGCGGGTTGTATGTTGTGGGATTATGGATTTTAATTAAAGATTTATAGAAATAGTAATGGGCTCCCAGAGAAAAACTTTTTCTCTGGGGCGGAAAAACATTATTTTTAAAAGGAAACTATACTATGAAAGAAAGTAGAGGACAGCCAATAAATGGGGTACTTTAACAAGCTGTCTTATGGCAGCCTTTGAAAAAGTATTGTTTTGAAGAGTTAAGAAGCTAACTGCGATTCGGAAATAATTCCTTCGCTGATAAGCAGTTTCTTAGACTGTTTGATAGCCTGTTCCCCCTGCTTTTCTTTTAAAGGTTCAGGCATATCAATCTTGTAAAAATCGGTCGGATTCCACTCTTCACCAGTAGACAGCCTTTGGTAGACAGCAGTAAGAATCATCCGGGCGATAGCTATAATGGCTCTTCTATTGCCTCGGCGTTTTGTAATTCGTTCATATTTGGTTTTGTAGTAAGGAGGCTTATCAGATTTCACGGCTGCATGAGCAACTTGTACTAATGCAGGTTTGAGGTAGATACCAGCATGTGTTATTCTGACGGATTTCTTCTTACCGGCAGATTCATTGTTGCCGGGAGTTAATCCTGTCCAACAGCACAAGCATTTGGAATTCGAAAGCGGAGCTATATCGGTACCAATTTCAGAAATGATAGTGATGGCACTATTAGGGTCAACACCTGGAATGGTACACAGTAACTGGACAGCATTTTCATAAGGCGCAATCAATGAATCAAGCATAGTGTCTATATCATTTATCGTAGATGTGATATAATCCATATGTGCGGGGACGCGGCGCATACGATATTTTGGGGAATCAGTCATCTGGTACCCTTTGATGGATTCAATGACACTGTCAGACTTCTTCTTTAGGGAGCGAAGCAGTCTGGAAGCGATTTCTTTGTGGTTGATGGAATTGTTCGGATTGGTTAATCAGGTAGTCGATAACAGAAGTGGCTGATTTTCCGAAAATATCGGAAACAGCCGAATCCAATGCGACATTACAGACGGTAATCGCATTCTGCTATCTGTTTTTTTCACTGGAACGGCAGGAGGTCAGCCTGTAACGGTATCCTGTGAATTCACACAGAATACGTATTGGTTTACAAGGTATATAAATTCCCGGAACCAGTCCTAAGCGAAATAAATCCCCAATCCATTTGAAATCCTTGGTATCGTCCTTATTACCTTTGACAGCCTTTACCCATTTGGGATTAGCGATGGTGACGTTGATTTCGTCTTCC
>ERZ781272.239-NODE-239-length-59232-cov-10.366815_pt1 | contig 59232 bp, 55 predicted proteins | sample MGYA00375850_ERZ781272 | MGnify/ENA primary metagenome ERZ781272 (study PRJEB29790, sample SAMN06051246) | human gut metagenome | host: Homo sapiens | place: USA: Cincinnati, Ohio | collected 2013-06-21 | study: EMG produced TPA metagenomics assembly of the Gut...
TTAAAGCGGCACGCGAGCTGGGTTCAGAACGTCGTGAGACAGTTCGGTCCCTATCTGTTGCGGGCGTAAGAGATTTGAAGGGAGCTGTCCTTAGTACGAGAGGACCGGGATGGACAGACCTCTGGTGCACCAGTTGTCCTGCCAAGGGCATAGCTGGGTAGCTACGTCTGGACGAGATAAACGCTGAAGGCATCTAAGCGTGAAACTCCCCCTAAGATTAGATCTCTCACTCTAAATGAGGTAAGGCACGATGTGGACTACATCGTTGATAGGCCGGAGGTGGAAGCACGGTAACGTGTGTAGCTGACCGGTACTAATCCGCCGAGGGCTTGACCTTAACATGTTTATGCAAGGCTTGGCTTGTTCCGCTCTCTCGTTGTTCGGTTTTGAAGGTGTAGGCTGATATGCGCCTTTAGCTCAGTTGGTAGAGCAACTGACTCTTAATCAGTGGGTCCCCGGTTCGAATCCGTGAAGGCGCACCAAGCGGCCCGTTGGTCAAGCGGTTAAGACGGCGGCCTCTCACGCCGCAAACGTGGGTTCGATTCCCGCACGGGTCACCAGTTTTTTAGAATGTTTTCCTTGACATTTCCTCTTAAATGAATATAATATCTTATCGTTGAGAAGAACGGTAAGGAGAAGAAAGTTTTTGAAAGTTTCTTTTGCTTACTTTTCTTTTCGAAGAAGAGTAAGTCGGTGTTGATTGCGGTGAGGGTCCACCCGTTCCCATTCCGAACACGGCAGTTAAGCTCATCTGCGCCGAAAATACTTGGCTGGCGACGGCCCGGGAAGATAGGTAACGCCAACACAGAAAAGCGGACAGAATCTTCTGTCCGCTTTTCTTATTGAGAGGAGAAGAACCCTCATGCAGTACACACACATTGTGCTGGCCCGGTTTTGCAGCCGACCCAACCGCTTCATCGCGGAGGCAGAGCTGCCCGACGGCAGCCGGGAACGAGTCCATGTGAAGAATACAGGCCGGTGCAGGGAGCTGCTGGTTCCGGGCGCGCGCATCTATCTGGAGGGCGCGGCCCACCCGGCGCGCAAGACCCGCTTCGATCTGGTGGCGGTGGAAAAGGGGTCCAGGCTTATAAACATGGATGCGCAGGCTCCCAACCAGGTCTTTGGCGAGTGGGCCCGAACGGGTGGTTTTGTGCCGGGATTGGCCCTGCTGCGCCCGGAGACAGCCTGGGGGAACTCCCGATTCGATTTTTACTGGGAGGCGGAAGAGCGTCGGGGGTTTGTGGAGGTTAAGGGCGTCACCTTGGAAGAAGACGGGGCCGTGTTCTTCCCGGACGCGCCCACGGAGCGGGGCGTCAAGCATGTGGAGGAGCTGATGGCCTGCCGGGCGGAGGGCTATGAGGCGACACTCTTTTTCGTGGTCCAGATGGAGAACGTCAAATGGCTGGCCCCGAACGACAGGACCCATCCCGCCTTTGGTGCGGCAGTCCGCCGGGCCGCCGCTGCAGGGGTGAAGATCCTGGCCCATACCTGCTGTGTGCGGCCGGATGCCCTGGAGCTTTCTGGACCGGTTCCAGTGCGTTTGGACCCTGAAAATGAATGTTAGGGGAATACAAGTTGCATGAAAAGAGGAAGAAGGGGCCTGCAAATTCTGTAAAACCGCCAAAAATGCAGGCATACCCTTGACATGAAGTAAGAAATCCTGTAAACTGCTCCCATCAAGCAAGGGCGCTGCGGATGAAAGACCATCCGCAGCGCCCGTTGTGTTTTTCAGAGATGGAAGCGGCCCTCTTCTCGAAAACACAGCAATGGCATGAAAATGCGCAAAGACGCGCGCTCCACCCAAAGAGGGAGCGTGCGTCTTTGCATTTGAGGAGGAGCATATTATGACAGAAGAAGTATGGAGTGCCCTGAACGGTCAAATTTTTGGCGTCTGGTTTCTGATTGGCGCCGCACTGGTTTTTTGGATGCAGGCCGGCTTTGCTATGGTAGAAGCAGGGTTTACCCGAGCCAAGAATGCCGGCAACATCATCATGAAGAATCTGATGGATTTCTGTATTGGCACAGTGGTGTTTATCCTCATTGGCTTCAGCTTGCTGCTGGGCGAGGATCTCTTGGGCCTGATCGGCAAACCGGGCTTTGATATCTTTACCAGCTATGCGGCGTTTGACTGGTCGAACTTTGTGTTTAACCTGGTGTTCTGTGCCACTACAGCTACCATCGTATCCGGTGCCATGGCGGAACGAACGAAATTCCTGTCCTACTGTATCTATTCTGCTGTGATCTCTGCACTGATCTACCCCATTGAGGCGCACTGGATTTGGGGCGGCGGCTGGCTGGCCCAGATGGGCTTCCACGATTTTGCCGGCTCCTGCGCCATCCATATGGTGGGCGGCATCAGCGCCCTGATTGGCGCCAAGATTCTTGGGCCCCGGATGGGCAAGTTTGGCCGCGACAAGAGCGGTAAGATCACGCAGGTAAATGCCTTCCCCGGCCACAACCTTCCGCTGGGCGCTCTGGGCGTATTCATCCTATGGCTGGGGTGGTACGGCTTCAATGGCGCTGCGGCCACCTCTCTGGAGCAGTTGGGCTCCATCTTCGTCACTACCACGATTGCCCCGGCGGTGGCGACCGTCACCTGCATGATCTTCACCTGGGTCAAGTATGGGAAGCCGGACGTCTCTATGTGCCTGAACGCCTCCCTGGCCGGGCTGGTAGCCATCACCGCTCCGTGTGACGTGACGGATGCGTTGGGCTCCATTGTCATCGGCGCGGTGGCCGGCGTCCTGGTGGTCTTTGGCGTCTGGGCTCTGGATTACAAGCTGCGCATTGACGACCCGGTGGGCGCCGTGGCGGTCCACTGCCTGAACGGCATTTGGGGCACCGTCGCGGTGGGCCTCTTTGCCACCACGGCGGCCCCTGGAAACGATACATATGTGGGGCTGTTCTACGGCGGCGGTGTCAGCCTCCTGGCCCTGCAGATGCTGGGCATGCTCTCCGTCATCCTGTGGACAGCGGTCACCATTACCATCACCTTCCTGGTCATCAAGAAAACAGTAGGACTCCGCGCAAGCCAGGAGGAGGAGATCACCGGACTGGACGCCACAGAGCACGGCCTGCCCTCTGCCTATGCCGACTTTGCACCAACGACCAGCCTGACCTCTCTGCCGGAGGAGAACGCCTACCCCGAACCCGCCGCTTCGAAGGCCCATGTGGATGAGTCGGCGCCAGCCCAGGCGGTCACCAGAATCCGGACCGCGCCGGAGTCCAGGATGAAGCTGAGCAACGTCACCATTCTCTGCAATCAGGCCAAGTTTGAGGACCTGAAGACCGCAATGAACCGCATCGGCGTCACCGGGATGACCGTGACCCAGGTGTTGGGCTGTGGTATCCAGAAGGGAAAAACGGAGTACTACCGCGGCGTTCCCATGGCCATCAATCTACTGCCCAAGGTACAGGTAGAGATTGTCGTGTCCAAGGTGCCGGTAGCCGAGGTGATCGACGCGGCCAAGAAGTCCCTGTATACCGGTCATATTGGCGACGGCAAGATCTTCGTCTATGATGTGGAAAATGTAGTAAAGGTCCGCACCGGCGAGGAGGGCTACGATGCCCTCCAGGGCGAAGAATAAACGAACTTCCGATTCCCCCTCTCCCTTGTTCCCATACTCTGCTGACCCTACCATGTGGCGTCCCGGACTGGACAGGTCCGGGACGCCGTATTATAATAATGCGTACGGAACAAAGCCGAAAGGCGTGAATCCCAAGGCTTTCAAGGCCGATTGGCTTTGTTCCAGTGCAAGGCTTTTGGGCAAATGAGCCAGAAAACCTTGCACCTTAGACATTATAATAGAGTTCAAAGGTGGAACACCGCGCGAAGGAGAAGCATATGGACTTGCTTACAGTGACAAAAGAGATTGCCCCCAAGGGGAAGGCGTACCTCGTGGTACGGCAAGGGCCCGGCGGAGCGGCGCTGGAGGAGGCGCTGGCCGACCGGATCGGGGCGCTGAGGGAACAGGGCGCAGAGCACATCTATCTGGCCTCCACCGACCGGGAGGCACCCCTGGCGGAGGGACAAAAGCTGGGCCCCTGGCGGCTGTCCTTCCGTCATGAGATGTGGACTATGGAGCGGGGGCTGGGACCGGACCGGCCCCGCCCGGCGGGCAGGCTGGTACTGGAGTCCCTGTGTCGGGAGCAGGGAGCGCTGTGGCTGGACCAGTATAACCGCGGCTTCTTCGGCGTGCCGAACTCGGCCACCTATGGCGAGGAGGAGCTAGAGGAGCTTCTGGCGGGAGAACCGCGTTCCGGCTTGGTCCGGCTGGACGGCGCGGCTGTAGGCGTCTACGAGCTGAGCTTCCAGGAGGAGACGCCGGAGATTGAGGGGATCGCCCTCCTGCCGGACTACCGGGGCCAGGGGCTGGGCCGGGAGCTGCTGCTGACAGTCATGGAGCGGCTGGCGGAGGCGGGGTTCCCGGCCTGCTGGCTCCGGGTGTCCTCCGCCAATGGGCCCGCCTGGGGCCTTTACCACTGGGCGGGCTTCCGTCCGGTCAAGATGCTCTCCCACTGGTATGAGGCGGTGTCGGTCTGAACCGTCTAAAAAGCGCCGCCTCCCGGGAGGCGGCGCTTTTCGATCCCCTCAGATGGGCAGGTCCGGGCCCCGATAGTCCCCGGGCCGATAGTCCCCGTCAAAGCCACCGCGGGACCGGCGCTCCGGGTCGGACTCCTCCGGCCGGGGCGGAAAGCCGGAGGCTGGGCCGGGATTCTGTGCCACCGCCTCATAGAAGCCGGCACAGGAGCAGGCCAGATAAGGGACGAGCCAGAGGGTGAGGGGCAGGGTACACAGGCTGGTCAGCAGCCAGGTGATCAGGGCGAGTCCCACAGAGCCGGACGGGAGAAGCTGTTGGCACAGAAGCCCGGCGGCGCTGCAGAGCAGCGACCCCAGCAGGAACCAGCCCAGGAAAGAGAGCAGCAGGACAAAAAAGGTCCAGCGGTGCCCTACCATAAGGTCTTTGCTGGCGTCCAGGGCCTCGCCGGCCCGGTACCTGGGCTGATCCAGCAGGATGTAATAGGCCAGGGCATAGCGGAGTACCCTGGAGTAGAAGAACACCATAAAGCCCACCGACGCGGCCAGGGACAGGAGCTCCAGAAAAAGCTGGCCCAATTGGTAGGATAGAGCAGCGAGGAGAAAGCTGACGGTGTTGAGTATAAGAACGCCGATGGTGAGAAGGATGGCGCCCAGTACGGCCCATAAAAGAGAAAAGAGAAAGATCTCAAGGGTCAGAAGCAGGACCCGGCCGGCCTGCGGGATGCCGCAGAACAGATCGCGCCAGCCGGTCTCCTGCCCCCGCCAGAGCTTCAGGCCATAGCTCAGATACCCGTAGGTCAGCACGACACAGAACAGAGTGACCAGGACGCTCAAAAAGAAGAGCAGGGAGAAAAGTCCACCGGACACAGAGGCGGTATAGCGATAGAGCGGATGCTCCGGCACGCCGGCGGCCGCCAGGGCGGCGAGGTTCAGAAGGGGGCGGGCGGCCAGCAGCATCAGGGCGCCGGGGACGCCCCAAACGAGAAGGAAAAAGAGCAGTGTGATCCAGCGGGGGCTGGGATGGGCTTGCCGGATGGCCGCTTTGGCGGCCTCCTTGACTTGCGGACGATGGAATCCCATGGATGTTCCTCCTGTTCCTCAGATGCTTCATCATATCATACGGACCATCCAGTTGTAAATGCGGGGCTGGTCATTAAAACGCCCGGAGAGGTATACCTCTCCGGGCGTTGGAGTCATCTGCGTCCGGCGCCGCCGCCGCGGGACATGCCCCCGCCGCCGCGGAAGCCTCCCCCGCCCCCGAAGCCGCCGCCCCGGAAACCACCCCCGCCGAAGGAGCCGCCGGAGCGCCCGCCGAAGGAGCCGCCGGAGCGCCCGCCGAAGGAGCCGCCCCGTCCGGCGCCGCCGCCCCGGGAGGAACCGCCGCCCCCGCCGAAGAAGGAGCCGCCGCCCATGCCGGGTCCGCCCGGCCCCCTGGGGGGACGGGGGGGAGGGGGCGGACGGTGGCGGTGGGGCCGGCCCCAGAAAAGGGGCCGGTAAACATAGGGGGGAGGGGGCATCCCGGGCAGCAGATAGCGCCGCCGGTAGCGGCTGTAGCGCATACTGTCCAGGATCATGGCGATAAACAGGATGACGACCAGCAGGAAGAAGACCGAGCCCAGCCCGAAGAATCCGCCGCCGCGGCTGTAGGGGGCGTCGTAACCGGGGCCGGGGACGGAGCTTTGCCCGCCGTTGGGGGCTGCGGCCGTCCCGCCGGAGGGGGCGCCTCCGCTCAGAACGGCGGCGTAATAGGTTTCATACCAGGCGTGCACTTGATCGAACAGGGCGATGACGGCGGCGTCGTAGTTTCCCGCGTCGAAATCATCCCAGAAATAGTCGTTGAGCCAGCCGTCCAGCTTGGAGGCGGTGAGGCTGTCCTCCAGCCCGCGGCCCACCATAGCCCAGCCCTTGCCCTCCCCGGGGGAGAGCAGGAGCAGGAAGCCGTTGTTGGCGTCGGCGTCTCCGATGCCCCAGGAATGAAAGACCTCGGCGGCGTATTCGTCGGAGTACATGCCGTCCAGGAAATCCACCGTCACCACCACCAGCTGGGCGCCGGTGGCCTCCCACAGGGCTTCATTCTGCTGGACGATATAGTCTTCGGTGTCGCTGGAGAGGACATCGGCATAGTCGGCCACATAAAACACGGAGGTGGGCTCCACCACCGCCAAGGCGGCGGGGGAGAGAAGCAAAAGACCGCACAGAAGGGCCGCCGCCAGACGGGGCAGGATGTTTCTATGGTTTTTCAAGGGCAGCTCCTTTCATCGGTAGGTAGGCAGGGGGGATACGAAGGCCACGTGCCGCAGCAGGTTGGCCGGGAAGGTCCCCAAAACGTGGTTGTTAAAGTCCAGAGCCTGGGCGTTGTAGGGGTCCTTGGCGATGCTCAGGGTCCGGGACTGGAGCTCGGCGGTGAAGCCGGAGACATATTTGGCGTCCTGCTCGGAGAGCGCCTCGTCCGCCAGAGTGTTCAGGACCAGCTCGGCCACCACGGCCAGATCGGCCTGGGCGAAGGGGTCGGTGACGTCGGCGGACAGGGCGTCCAGATTGGACTTCAGGTCGGTGAGGTTGGCGTTGTCGGCGGGGAGGTAGCGGCTGGCTACGGTGTAGAGGTTGGCGCAGGTGGCCCGGCGGGCCTCCAGGTCCCCTTTGACGGAATGTCCGTCGCCGTAGGCCCCGGTTTCAAAGACCTCCAGGGCGTCGCTGCGCAGACTGGTCAGGGAGCGGTGGGCGCCGAAGACGACGCTGAACAGGATGACCAGCACCGTCACCACCACGGCCCCCCGGCGGGATTTCAGAAAGGCCATGGCTTACCCCCTCAGCTCCAGGAGCTTCTGCTTGAGCTCGCCCTCGATGCGGCCCAGCTCCAGCTCGGCCTCCCTGCGCTTCTGGGCGCCCTCCTGCTGGATCTTCATGACCTCGTCCAGGGTGGAGATGAGCTGCTGGTTGGTGTGCTGCAGGGTCTGGATGTCCACCACGCTGCGCTCGGCCTCCTTGGCGGTCTCGATGGTGCCCATCTTCAGCATGTCGGCGTTCTTCTGCAGCAGCTCGTTGGTCATGTTGGTGACGGCGCTCTGGGCGGCGGTGGCCTGCCGGGAGTGCTCCAGCCCCAGGGAGAGGACCATCTGGCTCTTCCACAGGGGGATGGTATTCACCAGAGAGGACTGGATCTTCTCCAGCATCAAAGCGTCGTTGTTCTGGATGAGCCGGGTCTGGGGGCCCATCTGGATGGAGATCATCCGGGTCAGCTCCAGGTCGTGGAGCTTCTTTTCAAACCGGGAGCACAGATTGGCCAGATCGTTGTAGGCCTGGGCGTCCTCCTGGCTGCCGCTGGCGGCGGCCTTCCGGCGCAGCTCCTCCAGCTCCACCGAGCGGGTCTTTTCCAGCTTCTTCTTGCCGGCCAGGATATACATGGTCAGCTCTTTGTAGTACTTGGTGTTGAGCTCGTACATCTGGTCCAGCATGGCCACGTCCTTCATCAGGGTGACCTGGTGATTCTCCAGCACCTCCACGATCTTGTTTACGTTGGTCTCGGCCTTGGCGTACTGGGCCTTCATGGCGTTGAGGTCGTTTTTCTTCTTCTGGAAGAAGCCAAAGACCCCCTTCTTCTCCTCCTGACCAAAGTTCTGCAGCTCGCCCACCAGGCCGGCCAAAGCGTCGCCCACCTCGCCCAGATCCTTGGTCCGCACCGAATTGAGGGTGTTTTCCGAGAAGGAGGCGATGTTCTTCTGGGCGGCGGCGCCGTACTGAAGGACCATGTTGGAGTCAGTGATGTCGATCTTCTCGGAGAAGTCGTTGACCATCTTCCGCTCGGCGTCGGTGAGCTGGCTCTCGTCCAGCTTGACGGCGTGCTCGTCCCGAGCCTTCTGGGCGGCGGCAGCGTCCTCGGCGGTGAGGGTGGGCTCCAGGGTCAGGTTGGGGGCCTGGGGAGCCTGAGCAGCGGCGGCGGTGTCGGGGGTGAGGGTCAGCTCGGGGGTGAAGTCGGTATTGTCAGTCATGTCGGCGCATCCTTTCTCATATCGTCGTTTCGATTTATTGCTGCTCCGCGCGGAGCGATTCTCCCGCCAGCCCCTCCCGGGCCAGCATGTTTTCCATTACGGTGATGTCGGTGGAGATGTCCAGGGCCTCGTCGCCGAAAAGCGCGTCCAACTGCCGGTCGAAGGCGGTGGCGACGGTGTCCATCATAGTCTCAATTTTGCCCATGGTGCCGTCAATATTGGCGCCCGAGATTCCTGCAGCGTCCATGCGGTCATAGGCGTTGAGGAGCTTCAGCGTGGTGGGCAGGTAGTAGTTCAGAAACTTGCGGATCTGGGGCAGCTTCCGGGGGTGCTCCACCACGTGGGCAATGATTTTGGCGGTGACGGCCTCCATGTGGTCGATCTGGGCCGAGATCTTGGGGTCCTCGATGCTGTCGTTGAGCCGATGCATCTCGGACAGGGCCAGGTCCCGCTGCCGGATCAGTTCGTCCAGCTCGGGGCTGCCGGTCGTGGCGGGCTCGGGCTCCGGCTCGGGGTCCGGGACGGTGAAGGTTTTGTCCGGGCAGAGCTTTTGAACCACCAGATAAGCGGCGATGGACAGTCCGGCGGCCGCAAGGAAGTGGATGAGCTTATACAGGGGCAGGAACAGTCCGAAGATCAGCCAGACCAGCCCCACGGCATAGACCGGCCAGGGGGACTTTTTTACGATGTGCGCCATAACTGCCTCCTCAAATAAAATACAAAAATATTGTACCCTTCCTGTGGGGTGGTGTCAATCCCACACCATTGACACGGGAGGGAAAAATCATTATGATATAAGGAATATCGAAGCTTTGGCCAGAGAGTAAGGGAGACGTTGTCCATGATGCAGTTAGAAGATTTCAAGGCGGCCCGCAGTGTCCTGTCCGGCGTGATCCGGCCCACACCGCTGGTCCACTCCACCGCTTTTTCCAAGACGACAGAGAATCACGTATACATCAAGCCGGAGAACCTGCAGGTTACGGGAGCCTATAAGATCCGGGGAGCCTACTACAAGATCAGCACCCTCACCCAGGAGGAGAAGGACCGGGGGCTGGTCACCGCCTCCGCCGGAAACCACGCCCAGGGAGTGGCCTACGCCGCCCAGCACGCCGGGGTGAGCGCTACGGTGGTGATGCCCACCACCACTCCGCTGGTGAAGGTAAACAACACCAAGGACTACGGGGCCAACGTGGTGCTCCGGGGGGCCACCTTCGACGACGCCGCCGAGCTGGCCGCCCAGCTCTCCGAGACGGAGGGCTACACCTATGTCCACCCCTTCAACGACCCGGTGCTGGCCACCGGCCAGGGCACCATCGCCTATGAGATCTTCTCCGACCTGCCCGACGTAGACATCATCCTGGTGCCCGTCGGCGGCGGCGGACTGGCCGCCGGCGTGTCCACCCTGGCCAAGCTGCTCAACCCCAACGTAAAGGTCATCGGGGTGGAGCCCACCGGGGCTGCCTCCATGCGCGCCAGCCTGGAGGCGGGCCACATCGTCACGCTGCCCGGCGTGGACACCATCGCCGACGGCGTGGCGGTCAAGACGCCCGGGGACAAGATCTTCCCCTACATCCAGCAGAATCTGGACGGCATCCTCACCTTGGACGACGGGGAGTTGGTGGACGCCTTCCTGGATATGATGGAAAAGCACAAGATGATCGTGGAGAATGCCGGGCTGCTGACCATCGCCGCCCTGAAGCATTTGGGCTGCAAGGGGAAAAACGTGGTGCCCATCCTCTCGGGGGGCAACATGGACGTCATCACCGTGGCCTCGCTGGTGCAGCACGGCCTGGTCCGCCGGGGGAGGGTGTTCACCTTCTCGGTGCAGCTCCCCGACCGGCCCGGCGAGCTGGTCCGGGTGGCCGAGTTGGTGGCGGGCCTCAACGGTAACATCATCAAGCTGGAGCACAACCAATTCGTCAACATCAACCGGCAAGCGGGCGTGGAGCTCCGGGTTACCCTGGAGGCCTTCGGCATGAGCCACAAGGCCGAGATTATGGACGCCCTCCAAAATGCGGGCTATGACGCCAAAGAGGTCATGCCCGGCAACCTGTATGACTGACCGGGCCTGTCCCATTCCGGACCTGCTGCTGTCCCCCGGGCGAGCCCAGGGGACAGCTATCTGAAAAGCGGTGGGACCGTCCGAACGCCGAATACCGGCAGGATTCGGGAGAACCGGGTGTCCAAGGGGGAGACCGCAGGCCGACCGTGGCCATGCCGCGGCGCCGGAGAGGCGCGCCTCCTCTTTTGCCGCGGCCCCGCCGCTTGCTGTATCCTATGCCGCGGGGGAGCCGGGGGTGCCCGGCGGCGGACCCCTACTTGGTATCATACGGCAATTCCGTGAGGATGACCTTAAGGAGAGATGAAAAGATGCTTAAAATTGCTCCCTCCATTTTGTCCGCGGATTTCTGCAACCTGGAGCGGGATATCCGGCGGGTGTCCTCCGCCGACTGGCTCCACGTGGACGTGATGGACGGCATGTTCGTGCCCAACATCACCATCGGCGTGCCGGTGGTGGAGTCCATCCGCAAGTACACCGACCTGTTCCTGGACGTCCACCTGATGGTGGAGAAGCCAGGCCGGTATGTGGAGGCCTTCGCCAGGGCGGGGGCTGACCTGCTCTCGGTCCACCTGGAGGCCGACATGCCTCCTTTTCTTAAGGAGGCCCTCCATGCGATGGACCAGTGCGGGGTAAAAAAGGCGGTGGCCCTGCGGCCCATCACCGCCGCCGAGGCGGTGCTGCCCTATCTGGAGCTGGGAGTGGATCTGGTGCTGGTGATGACGGTGGAGCCCGGCTTCGGCGGGCAGAAGTTTATGGCTGACCAGCTCCCCAAGATTGCGGCTGTTCGGCGTTACATTGAGCAGTATCGGCCCGGCTGCGACCTGGAGGTGGACGGCGGCATCAACGCCCAGACTGCACGGCAGGTCATCGACGCCGGCGCCAACGTGCTGGTGGCGGGCTCCGCCGTATACGGCGCAGATGACCCTGCCGCCGCTATCGCCGCCCTGAGAGGGTAAAAATCCCACGACGTTTGGAGGAAATCCCTGATGCAGTATTTTCCGCCTGCCCTGGAGCGGCTCACCGAGCAGTTTGCCCGCCTGCCCGGCATTGGACACAAAAGCGCCCAGCGGCTGGCCTTTTTCGTGCTGTCCCAGCCGGAGGAGGATGCCCGGGCCTTCGCCGACGCCATCGTGTCGGCGAAACGGTCCATCTCCCTGTGTCCCGTGTGCCAGAACCTGACCGAGGGGGAGGGGCCCTGCGCCATCTGCCGGAACGAGAAACGGGACGGCGGGGTGGTGTGCGTGGTGGCCGATCCCAAGGATGTGGTGGCTCTCGAGCGGGCCCGAGAGTATGGCGGGCGCTACCATGTGCTCCACGGGGTCATCTCCCCCATGAACCATGTGGGGCCCGACGACCTGCACATCAAGGAACTGATGGAGCGGGTGTCCGGCGGAGAGGTGCGGGAGGTCATCATGGCCACCAACCCGGATACGGAGGGAGAGGCCACCGCCATGTATCTGTCCCGTCTGTTGAAGCCCTTTGGGGTGCGGGTGACCCGGCTGGCTTACGGCGTGCCGGTGGGGGGGCACCTGGAATACGCCGACGACGCCACCCTCATGCGGGCCCTGGAGGGCCGGAGAGAGATGTAAAAAGGGCGCTGCACCGGCTGCAGCGCCCTTTTTCCGTGCGCTAGAAGAGAAGCTCCTGAATGTCTGCTATTTTTTGGCGGTCGGACAGATGATCATTGCAGGCAATATCTGCAACCTGCTGCAGGGTTTGTTCGGCCGCCCCATGAAGCGTATGCTTGAATTCCTGCATGTCCAGCCCGGGAATTTCAATGGTGAGCGTCCCCTTGCGCAACCGTTCAGCCAGAACGATTCGGAGCCACTTCATAACATCACCTCCGCAATACAAAATGTCTTGCTTATTTATACCATGGATTGCATTACGTTGTAAATGACAAAATGTAATACATGGTGATGAAATGAAAAAATTTAAGCTGCCAGCGGTTCCACAGAGCACATCAAAATCCATCCGGTTTCCCAATGAGGTGATCGAGCAGGTAGAACAGGCGATCCGCGGCACGGAGGTAACCTTCTCCGCCTTCGTCATCGAGGCCACGCGCGTAGCGCTGGAGAATTTGAGGGAAGAACGCGAAGGGGCGGATTGAATCCGCCCCTTCGCATCTTATTCGGGCCTTTCAGCCAGCTCACCCGCCAGGCTGCGGGAGAAATATGCGCGGATGACCTCCTGCTCCCCAGTCTGGCCCAGCACCCACATGAGCTTGGTGACGGCGGACTCGGTGGTCATGTCGTAGCCCTGGATGACCCCCTGGGCCAGGGCCTTCTGTCCCGCCTGATAGAGGGTGAAGTCGCTGCTCTCGTACAGGCACTGCGAGCACACCACCACCGTCATGCCTGCCTGAGCAGCCTTGTGGAGCTTGGCGATCAGGTCCCGGCGGATAAAGTGGAGCCCGCCCGCCCCAAAGGCCTCAATGACCACGCCCCGGTAGTGCATCTGGAGGAGCATGTCGAAGATCTCGGGGTTGAGCCCTGGGGTCAGCTTGATGAGAAACACGTCCTTGCACAGGGAATCCCGCAGCGCGCAGGGTGCGGTGGGCTCCGGCGGCAGGGCGGCGGCGTCCAGGTGGAGCCCCTCCGCGTCCACCACCCCCACCGGGGGCCAGTTGACGCTCTCAAAGGCGTTGAAGTCCTTGGTCCGGGTCTTGACCGCCCGACAGCCCAGCAGCACCCGTCGGTCGAAGGCCAGAAAGACCCCCGCCTGGCCGGTGGCCGCCATGGCAAAGGCCAGCCGCAGGTTCTCCAGCGCGTCGGTGAGGGGGTGGTCGATGGGGAGCTGGGCCCCGGTGAGGACCACTGGGATGCGAATGTCCTGTAGCATGAAGGACAGCACCGAGGCGGTATAGGCCATCGTGTCCGTCCCGTGTGTGATTATGATGCCGTCATAGTCCGCTTTGGATTCAAACACATGCCGGGCGATGACCTGCCATTCCTCCGGCTGGATGTTGGAGGAGTCCAGATGGAGGATGTCCCGGACGGTGACGGTATAGCGGTCGGTGAGGAAGGGGAGGCGGCGGGCCAGGTCCTGGCCGTCCATGCCGGGGGCCAGCCCCTCCGCAGTGGGGGTGGAGGCGATGGTCCCCCCGGTGGTGAGGAGCAAGATCCGCTTTCGCATCAGAATTCCTCCGCCAGCGCGGCCGCCCGCTCCAGAGCGGCGGTCAGAAGAGCCTCCTTGTCGTTGCGTACGTCGTCCAGTCCCTCGGCGCACAGGAGCCGGAAGTCCGGGATGCCGTACATGGCGCACAGAGCCTGGATGTGCCGGGCCCCCGACTCCATCCACGCCGTCTCCGGCAGGGAGAAGTTCCCGCCCCGGGTGGTGACATACAGCAGCTTATCCGCCCTGCACAGCCCCACCATGGCGCCCCGGTCGTCATAGCCGAAGGTAATGTCGGTGACCGAGATGCGCTCCAAATAAATCTTCAGAACGGCGGGGTAGCTCAGGTCCCAGAAGGGGGCGGCTACCACGATCTTGTCCGCCGCAGCGAACTGGCGGGCCGCGTCAAACATGGGCTGGTCCAGCCGCCCGGCGTTCCAAAGCGCGTCCCGCTCCGCCAGGACCTCGGGATACTGGGGCTGTAATCGCTCCCGGCATAAATTGCGTTCGGTAATCATATCCCCCGGGTGTTTGGCGGCATAGACCTCCAAAAAGCGTCGGGCTAGCTGTTGTGTACGGGACTTTTCCCCCCGCACACAGGCGTTGACAAAAAGAACACAAGCCATTCAGGTTCCCTCCAGCTTCAGTCTTATCCATAGCATATCCAGAATCTCCGGGGAAGTCAAGTCCAGCCCGGTGCAGCCCACCAAGGCGGTCACCCGGCCCTGCCGCAGCAGCAGATAGGCGCCGTCCCCGGCAGTCCAGCACTGGTCAAACCCCAGCTCCGGGGCATCGGTCCACTGGAGGCTGCCCCAGAGGAAGGCTCCCCGGGCGGTCTCCTTCACGTGGACCTCCGCCGTCCAGCGGGCCAGCCAGGAAAAGACACAGTCATAGCGCTCCGTGGTCAGGATGTGGGCGCTGCCCGCCGGGCCGTCTACGATTTCGCTGTAGTCCAGGTAGTCCGCCAGCACGGAGCGGCGGCCGTCCAGATAGCGGCTGTCGGACCCGATGCTGTCCAGCCCCAGGTCCTCTCCCATCACCACCGGATAGGTCCGGCAGGCCTCCACCGTGGCGGTGTACTCCGGATAAAAGCTGGTCCAGGCCAGATCTACGGTTTGATTCAGGCCCAGACTCTCGGCAATGCAGAGCCCCCCGGCGCAGATCAGCAGGACGCTGACCGCCAGCGCCAGTCCGCCCCGAAGCGCGGCGCCCCGTCCGGGGACCGCCAGGCCGCCGGTTTTGCGGCAGGCCCGAAAGTAGGCCAGGGTGGCCGCCCCGCGCCACAGGAGCTGGAGGACCATCAGCACCAGCATCAGCCCATACAGCAGCGACCCGTTGGAGGCCACGCCCGGGGCCAGGGCGGAGCCGCTGCTGGGCAGGGCGACGGCGAGGAGAACCAGCCACAGCACGGCCGCCAGCAGCACGCCCCCCGAGACCAGCAGGTTTTTCAGCACGTATTGTTTCCAAAACCGCTCCCATTCCATCCCCGGATCGCTCTGGATGGGGGCGGGATGGGTCCCCGGCCGGGAGCGGAACAGCAGCATTCCCCGCAGGGACTGCACCTTTTCCCAACCCGCGTCGGCGCAGAGCTGGAGGTAGTCCGGGTCGGTCTCGTCCAGCGTCCGGCGGAGGTCCAGGTCCACAAAGTGGCTGCGGCCCTCGCAAGGCTCGAACCGGGCCAGAACGTTCAGATGTACCTTTTTTAGCACCCAGCCCGCCGCCGCCCGGCGGTCCAGACAGGCTTGGGCCGCCTTGTAGTCCATGGCCTCATAGGGGAAAAAGCCCCAGGCGCCGCCCATGGTCAGCCCTCCTTATCTATGTCGTTTCAGCGGTCCAGCCCTCCAGCCAGGCCAGCGCGGCGGGGAGAGGGTCGGACGTAAAGTCATCGGTGAACTCCAAAGTGAGCCAGGTGTTTCCGCGTCGGCATAGATATGCGTGCCAGCGGTCGGAGTGGGAGCTCACCCGCCAGACGGCCTCGCAGCCCTCCACCGGGACGCCCTCTGCCCGCTCTGCCGTCCTGTCCCGGTCGGCCAGAAAGGGAGAGACCCAGGTGTGAACGGTAAAATAGACAGAAGTGTAATAGCGGGTGGAGCCCCTGGTTCGAATGAGAAACGACTCACTCCACTCGGCCCGGCTGCCCAGAAAGGTGTCCGAGCGAGTCGGCTGATCTCCATGCATTACCTCAGGCTCTCCGCCCTCCAGCACGGGAGGGGGCGGAATGCGGCCGGGAAAGGCGTCCCGCAGAGGGCCGTGGGCCCAGCCGCAGAGGATCAAAAACAGCGCCAGGCCGCACCAGAGAAGCGACCGACGGAGGATGCGCTTGTCGTCCGGATGCCGGACCATCAGACAGATACCGCCCAAAAGCATACCGGCGAAGGCGTAAATATTGGTGTCGTTGAGGAGGATGTCCGCCGTCAGGAAGGGGAGAAGAAGCGTGCTGTAGACGGCGGACACCAGAGACAGCCGCCCCCGCCGCCGGGCGGCCGCGGCCCCGGGGACGGGGAGCGCCTCGCCGGCCCCTGCCGCCTGTTTCCAGCAGTGAAAGTGTCTCCCCGACCAGATCAGTTGGAGGAGAAGCAGCGCCAGCGGGAGGGGCAAGGTCAGCAGAACGATGGAGGCCAGATTGCTCTGGGTGAGTATCAGGGGAAGCCGTGCGGGAATGGAAGGCAGCCGCTTCCAGGACACGGCAGCCAGCAGGAGGATGAGAAGCAGCGGGATCAGGAGGGGGAGATCGGCCAGGAGCATCCGCCGCAGCACCTTCTTCCGGTAGCGCTGGTACTCCAGGGCCGGATCGGTCTGAATGGGGAGGGGGCCCGTTCCGGGCCGGGAGGCATAGATGTTCAGATACCCCACGGTCTCCACCAGCTCCCAGCCCGCCTCGGTGCAGAGCTGGAGGTAATCGTGCTCCTCCGGCTTCGTGGCGTCGGTCCAGTCCAGAAAGTAGCGCAGATCGGTGCGGTCCGTCCGCCGGAACCGGGCCAGAACGCCGGAATGGACCCGCTCCAGCGCCCAGCCCTCCGCCGCCATGCGGTCCAGCTCGGCCTGGGCGGCCTTATAGTCGATTGCAAGATAGGAAAACAGTCTCCAGCAGGTGGACTCCTTCATGGCATTCTTCTTCCTTTCAGCACGCACTCTCCGTCCGCCACCTGGCGGCGGAGCCGGTCGAATTCCTCCTCCAGCACCTTGCGGCCGTCCGCCGTGAGCCGGTAATACTTCCGGTTGTCCTCCAGGCGGGTGCGGATGATGAGACCGTCCCGCTCAAAGCGGTCCAGCAGAGCGTACAGGGTCCCCGCCCCGATGGCCACCCGCCCGCCTGTGAGTTGGGAGGCATACTGCATGACGCCGTAGCCATGGCGCTCCTCCACCAGGGAGAGCAGGACATAGTACATCGGCTCGGTCAGGGTGTCCAGCTTTTTCCGGGCCACGGCGCGCACCTCCCCCAATTATATCGAATATCGGTATAGTTATCATATATCAATATTCGATATATGTCAATCAAAAACTCCGCTGGGACGAGCCTTTTGGCTCGTCCCAGCGGAGTCCTTTCAGATCCGGTCGAGAAAAGACAACTATTCCAGCACCGCGCCCCGGGCGGCGGAGGTGACCAGCTTGGCGTACCGGGCCAGGTATCCGGTCTTGACTTTGGGCTCCGGGCAGACCCACTTGGCCTTGCGGGCGGCCAGCGTGGCCTCGTCCACCAGCAGTTCGATCTTGCAGTTGGGGATGTCGATGGCGATGGCGTCGCCCTCCTCCACGTAGGCGATGGGTCCGCCCAGGGCGGCCTCGGGAGAGATGTGGCCGATGGAGGCTCCCCGGGTGGCCCCGGAGAAGCGGCCGTCGGTGATGAGGGCCACCTCCTTGTCCAGCCCCATGCCGGCGATGGCCGAGGTGGGATTGAGCATCTCCCGCATGCCGGGCCCGCCCTTGGGGCCCTCATAGCGGATGACCACCACATCGCCGGAGACGATTTTCCCGGCGTAGATGGCGGCGATGGCCTCGTCCTCGGAGTCGAACACCCGGGCCGGGCCGGTATGGACCATCATCTCCGCGGCCACGGCGGACTGCTTGACCACACAGCCCTCAGGGGCCAGGGAGCCCTTGAGCACGGCGATGCCGCCATAGGGGGAGTAGGGGTTCTCGATGGGGCGGATGATGTCATGGTCCAGATTTTCCACGCCCTCCAGATTTTCTGCCACCGTCCGGCCGGTGGCAGTGATACCGGAGGTATCCAGCAGCCCCTTCTTGGTCAGCTCCTTCATAACGGCGTATACGCCGCCCGCCCGGTCCAGGTCCTCCATGAAGGTGTCGCCGGCGGGGGCCAGGTGACACAGGTTGGGGGTGCGGCGGGAGATGTCGTTGGCGAACGCCAGGCTCAGCTCGATGCCGCACTCGTGGGCGATGGCCGGTAGGTGGAGCATGGAGTTGGTGGAGCAGCCCAGGGCCATATCCAGGGTCTCGACGTTGTGGAAGGCGGCCTCGGTCATGATGTCCCGGGGGCGGATGTTCCGCTCCACCAGCTCCATGATCTGCATGCCGGTGTGCTTGGCCAGCCGCAGCCGGGCGGAGTAGACGGCGGGGATGGTGCCGTTGCCCCGCAGGGCCATGCCGATGCCCTCGGTAAGGCAGTTCATGGAGTTGGCGGTATACATGCCGGAGCAGGAGCCGCAGGTGGGACAGGCGTTGTTCTCATAGTCCTCCACCCCCGCCTCGTCCAGCTTGCCGGCCTTGTAGGCGCCCACCGCCTCAAACATGTGGCTCAGGCAGGAGCGGCGGCCGTCCTGGAGCCGGCCGGCCAGCATGGGCCCGCCGGAACAGAAGATGGCGGGGATGTTCAGCCGGGCGGCGGCCATCAGCAGGCCGGGTACGTTTTTGTCGCAGTTGGGGATCATCACCAGGCCGTCAAACTGGTGGGCCAGGGCCATGGCCTCGGTGGAGTCAGCGATGAGATCCCGGGTGACCAGGGAATACTTCATGCCGATGTGGCCCATAGCGATGCCGTCGCACACGGCGATGGCGGGGAACTCCACCGGCGTGCCTCCGGCACACCGGATGCCGGCCTTGACCGCCTCGGCGATTTTGTCCAGATTCATGTGGCCGGGGACGATCTCATTGTAGGAGCAGACCACGCCGATGAGGGGGCGCTCCAGCTCCTCCTTGGTGTAGCCCAGGGCGTAAAAGAGGGAGCGGTTGGGGGCGCGCTCCACGCCCCGGGTCACGTTGTCGCTGCGCATGGGATAACCTCCTTCTGTATGTGAAACAAGTTGTAAGACTATGCTTGCATTGTCTGACTATATAGTATAGGATAGGGGGGAAGATGTCAAGACCGACGAGGTGATGGATATGGAAAAAAAGAGCCTTTCTCAGCGAACGGCGGAGCGGCTGTATACCCAGATCGCGGTGGAGCGGCGTATGGCGCCGGGGGAAAAGCTGCCGAACGAGGTGGAGCTCTCCCAGCGTCTGGGGGTGAGCCGGGCGACCCTGCGGGAGGCCCTCCGGGCCCTGACCACCCAGGGGGTGCTGGAGGTGCGCCGGGGCAAGGGGACCTTCGTGTCGGAACAGGCGGGGGCGACGGACCCGTTCGGCTTTGACCGACTGGACCGGGTGAAGGGGCAGCTTCGGGACCTGTTTGAGCTGCGGGGCATCGTGGAGCCCCAGGCTGCCCGGCTGGCCTGCCGCCGGGCCACGGAGACCGAGCTGGAGGAGATCCTGGCCCGTGGGGCGGAGGTGGAGGACTGTATCCGGGCGGGGCGGGACCGGACCGCGGCCGACCGGGAGTTCCACACAGCCATTGTGCGGGCCACCCATAACGAGTACATGCTGCGGCTGCTGCCGCTGATCCACCAGGCGGTGGCCACGGCGGTGGAGGCGGGGGAGCAGCAGGAACGGCTGGCAGCGGATACCCTGCGGGACCATGCCCTGCTGCTGGAATTTTTCCGGCGCCGGGATGGAGCCGGGGCGGAGCACGCCATGGCCATCCACATGCGCCACGCCATGGACGGGATGGGGCTGGAGTGAATGGAGGAAGGAAAGATGGAGAGGGCTCTGCGGCTGGAGGTAGCCAGTCAGAAGTCGCTGCACGGCGTCTATGACGGTTTGGCGGAAAAGAGTATGCGCCGCTTTTCCATGGTCGCCTGCTATCATTTCAAGCGGATTGCGCCGGGGGCAAGGATATGGGCCTGGAAGGAGCCCGAGCCCCAGGGGTATCTGGTCACCTATTATGATGTGGGGAACCACCCTGTCTGGATGACCCTCTGGAGCACGGAGTTGCCATCCGGCAATGGAGAGAGGCTGTGGTGGGAGACGGAGCGGTTTGCACGGGATTTCAACCGGGATACGGTGCTTGTCAGCGAGGACGAACAGGGTGTCGTCTGCTATCGCTTCTACTCGCCGGACCGTGGGGCACGGGCCTGGGTGCGGGTGGCGCCCGATGGGAGCAGCGTGACGGGGGAGCAAACGGAGCAGTTTTTCCAGGGGCTGGTGAAGCGCTGGCGGCGCGGAGCCCTGGAACTGGAGGCGGTGCACTTTGAGGAACGTGCCCAGGCCTGCGCCTGGCTGGATGATGCTTTCGGATTTCAGCCCAGGGAGATGCCGGAGTGCCGCTCTGTCCTGGAAGCGGCAGCACGGAATGCCCTGCAGGGCCCTTTCCATGTCATGCCGTTGGTGCGGGAAAGGCTTATCTGGACTATGACCCAAAGGCGGAGTATGAGAAGGTGCTGCAGGCGGCCCAGGGACTGCTGGCGCCGTCGGGATTTCATAAATCGAAGGGCAATTTCTACCGGCTGTGGGAGGGGGGGACCTATATGGAGTGCATCCAGTTCCAGAGGAACTGGATGCGGCTGGACCCGACCCAGGAAACAATTTTTACGGTAAACATCGGCTGGGGTGCGGCTGCGCACAGTGGGAGGGAACGCTGGGCAGCAAGGGATCTCACGAGAGGCGCTGCTCCCTGCTCGCGGCGGATTGGCCATCTGACCAGAGGCTATGACCACTGGTATGAGCTGTATCCCGGCGTCGATACGGTGGAGGTGGCGGAAACGGTCATGTCCGATCTGAAAAAGGCGGTCGCTTATCTGGACCAGTGTCGGACATCCGGATAGGGTCATATTTTGAGCACAGACACTTGCGCCCCAATGACTCTACCGCTGGTCGGTTGACGGAGGCCGCCCTTGCGGGGTAGGATGGGGAACAAGGGAGGGACCCATATGCATGAGATCGACAAGGACCGGTTCGGAGCGTTCGTGGCCCAACTGCGCCGGGAAAAGGGAATGACCCAGAGGGAGCTGGCCGACCGGCTCTATGTGTCGGACAAGGCGGTGAGCAAGTGGGAGCGGAGCCTGAGCCTGCCCGATGTGGCGCTGCTCGTCCCGTTGGCGGACTGCCTGGGGGTGAGCGTCACCGAGCTGCTCCGGGGGGAGCGCAACGCCCGGACCCAGCTTCCGGTGGAGGAGGTAGAGACGCTGGTGAGCGCCTCCCTGCACCTCGCGGGGGAGGAACAGCGCAGCAGCGGACAGCGCCGCCGGAAGAGGGGGCTGGCCTTTCTCCTCTGCGCCCTGACAGGCATTGGGGAGACCGCGGCCCTGTTGACCGCGGGGGGCTTCGCCTGGGCGGAGCTGGAGTCCACCGTTCTGCTCGTGGAGGGCCTGTGCCTGCTCTTTGCCGCCTGGCTGTGCTTCTGGGCAAAGGAGCGACTGCCTGCCTACTATGACCAGAACAAGATCAGCAGTTACAGCCAGGGACCGTTCCGCATGAACCTGCCGGGGGTGCGCTTCCACAACAGCAACTGGCCCTATATTCTCCGCGCTATGCGGGTCTGGCTGTTGGGGACCATGGTCCTCTTCCCGGCGCTCTGGTGGGCGATCCACATCTTCTGGCCGGAACCGGCTGCCGCACTGGAGCGGGGACTCACCTTGGCAGCCGCCCTGGGGATGCTGTTTGCCGCCATGGTAGCGGGCAAACGGCACGAGTAGCGCTGTCGCTGTGGGAGAAGCCCCGCACTCTCCTCCATCGTGCCGCCTAGCTGGTAAGGGAGGAACAGAAGAAAGAGGGCCTGCCCATGGGGCAGGCCCTCTTTTTTGCGTTCCTGGGTCCTGGCGGACGATGGTTTAGTTGGAGGCGGTATCCAGGTCCTTGTCGCCGCCCCAAATCATATTCTTGCGCAGCTCCTCGCCCACAATCTCCATCTGGTGCTTGGGGAGCTGATCCCGCTTGGAGTTGAAGAAGGCGCGGCCAAAGCTCTTGTTCTCGGCGATCCAGCGGCCGGCGAAGGTGCCGTCCTGGATGTCGGAGAGGACGGCGCGCATCCGGGCCTTGGTCTCCTCGTGGGGGATGACCCGAGGGCCGGAGACGTACTCACCGAACTCGGCGGTGTCGGAGATGGAGTAGTTCATGGCCGCCACGCCGCCCTTGTTGATGAGGTCGATGATGAGCTTCATCTCGTGGATGCACTCGAAGTAGGCGTTCTCCGGCTCGTAACCGGCCTCCACCAGCACCTCGAAGCCGCACCGCATCAGGTCCACCACGCCGCCGCACAGGACCGTCTGCTCGCCGAACAGGTCGGTCTCGGTCTCGTCGTGGAAGGTGGTCTCCATCACACCGGCCCGGGCGCCGCCGATGCCGGCGATGTAGGCCAGGGCGATCTGGTAAGCGTGTCCGGTGGCGTCCTGCTCCACAGCCACCAGGCAGGGCACGCCCTTGCCGTTGACATAGGTGGAGCGGACGGTGTGACCGGGGCCCTTGGGGGCGGCCATAAACACATCCACGCCGGCGGGAGGCACGATCTGCTTGTAGCGGATGTTGAAGCCGTGGGCAAAGGCCAGAGCGTTGCCCTCCACCAGGTTGGGGGCGATATCCTGCTTGTAGACGTCGGCCTGCACCTCGTCGTTGATGAGCATCATGACGATGTCGGCCCACTTGGCGGCCTCGGGCACGGTCTTGACGGTGAGACCGGCCTTCTCGGCGTTGGTCCAGTTCTTGGAGCCCTCCCGCAGGCCGACGCACACGTCGCAGCCGGAGTCCTTCAAGTTGAGGGCGTGGGCATGGCCCTGGGAGCCGTAGCCGATGATGGCGATCTTCTTGCCGTTGAGGTAGCTGAGCTCGCAGTCTTTCTCATAATACATTTTTGCCATAGTCGAACTCTCCTTTTTCTTTGTTGTTGTCATATATGGTGTTACGCCCACGTTCGATGGCGATTGTACCCGTACGGACGACCTCCAGGATGCCGAAGTCGGCCAGCAGATCCATGAGGGCGCCGGCCTTGCTCTCGCTGCCCAGGATGACCACGGTGAGGGTCTCGCGGCTGATGTCCACGATGCTGGCCCGGAACACGTTGACCACCTGGATGATCTCGTCCCGCTTGTCCTTGGTCTCGGCCCTGACCTTGACCAGTACCAGCTCCCGCTGGACGGCGCTCTCCGGGGAGAGCAGCTTGACCGAGATGACGCACAGCAGCTTGCGCAGCTGGGCGGTGATCTGCCCGATGATGACCTCGTCCCCCTGCATGACGATGGTGATGCGGGTGACACGGGGGTCCTCGGTGGTGCCGGAGGCGATGGAGTCGATGTTATAGCCCTTGCGGGAAAAGAGGCGGGAGACCTGACTCAGGACGCCGGGACTGTTCTCCACCAGGATGGAGATGGTGTATTCTTTCTGTTCCATACCGTGTCCCCTCCTTACTCCAACAGAAATTCGGTGATGGGCTTGCCTGCCGAGACCATGGGGCGCACCGTTTCATCGGTGTCGATGACGCACTCGATGACGTAGGCGTGACCGCCGTCCAGGGCCTCCCGGAGGGCGGCGGACATCTCCGCTGAAGTGGCGACCCGGCGGCCCCGGATGCCGTAGGCGTCGGCCAGCTTGATGAAGTCGGGGGCAAAGTTCAGGTCGGTCTGGGAGAAGCGGCCCTCGTAGAGCAGGTTCTGCCACTGGTGGACCATGCCCAGGGTGTGGTTGTTGAAGATGACCACGATGACGGGGATGTCGTAGTGGGAGACGGTGGCCAGCTCCTGGCCGTTCATACGGAAGCAGCCGTCGCCGGTCATGAGCAGCACCGTTTTCTCGGGGTGGCCCATCTTGGCGCCGATGGCGGCGCCGAGGCCGAAGCCCATGGTGCCGAAGCCGCCGGAGGTGATGAGCTGGCCGGGGTAGTCGAAGTGGAAGTGCTGGATGGACCACATCTGATGCTGGCCCACGTCGGTACACACGATGGAGTCGCCGGGTGCCATGCGCCGGATGGTCTGGATGATCTGGCGGGGCGTGAGCTGGCCGTCGTCGGCCTCCGGGCCGGGGCGGTGGGAGAAGACGAACTGCTTCCAGGCGGAGTGGTCATACTGGGGGATGCGCTCGTTGACCATCCGCAGCACCTGTTTGGCATCTCCGATGATGTGGTGGTCGGTACGCACGTTTTTGTCGATCTCGGCCCGGTCGATGTCAATGTGGACGATTTTGGCCTGCTTGGCAAAATCCTTGGGGTCGGTGGCCACCCGGTCGGAGAAGCGGCAGCCCACCGCGATGAGCAGGTCGCAGTTGTCGCACCCGATGTTGGAGGCGCGGGAGCCGTGCATTCCCAGCATTCCGGTGGTGAGAGCGTGACCGCCGGGGAAGCCGCCGCCGCCCATGACGGTGATGGCGACCGGGGCGTCCAGCCGCTGGGCCAGGGTGGCGAATTCCCGGTCGGCCCGGCTGCGGACCACGCCGCCGCCGCAGATGAGCATGGGGCGCTCCGAGCGGGCGATCAGCTCCACCAGCTTCTCCACGTCCTCCCGGTTGGGGGCGGGGGTGTTCAGGTCCCAGCCCACCCGCTTGCGCAGCTCGGCCAGGCGGCCGTGAAACTGGTGCTCCTCCTTGGGCAGATACTCATAGTCGATCATCGTGTCCAGGGAGGTGACGTTTTTCAGCAGGTCGATGAGCACCGGCCCGGGCCGGCCCATAGCCGCCACGGCAAAGGCCTCCCGGATGACGTCGGGGATCTCGTTGGGGTCCCGGACCAGGTAGGTGGCCTTGGTAATGGGCATGGCGATGCCGGTGATGTCCACCTCCTGGAAGGCGTCCTTGCCCAGTGTGCTCTCCCCCACGTTGCAGGTGAGGAACACCACGGGGGAGGAGTCCATATGGGCGGTGGCGATGCCGGTGGTCAGGTTGGTGGCCCCTGGGCCGGAGGTGGCAAAGCACACCCCTACCTTGCCCGTGGCCCGGGCATAGCCGTCGGCTGCGTGAGAGGCCCCCTGCTCGTGGGCGGTGAGGATATGGCGGATCTTATCCTGATAGCGGTAAAGCTCGTCGTAGATGTTGAGGATGGTGCCGCCGGGATAGCCGAAGACGGTATCCACCCCCTGCTCCAGCAGGCACTCTAAGATGGCTTGTGTGGCTCGTAGTTTCACGTCTCTTCCTCCTGCGTCGTCGCCGCAAGCGTCATCTCCCCACGCGGCCCGCTTGCGCCGGGCCCGTGCGGGGCTGCGTTCCGGACTGGGGGGCGCCCCCCAGTCCGGGCAATGGCTCAGTTTGTATTGCGTCAAAGCGCTGCCGTTAAATTTTGCCGCTGCCCTTCTGCACGGCGATGACGCCGGTCCGGGCCACCTCCAGGATGGAGAAGGGCCGCAGCAGGCTTTCAAACAGATCCACCCGCTCCGGAGTGTCGGACAGCTCCAGGGTCATAGTGGTGCTGGTAATGTCCGCGATCCTGGCCCCCATGATCTGGCACAGATTGGAGACGTCCTGACGGGTCTTGGTGGTGGTGGATACCTTAATAATAATAAGCTCCCGGCCGATGAGGCTCTTTTCATCCAGGGTGCGGACCTTAATGACGTCCACCAGCTTGTTGAGCTGTTTTTCCACCTGCTCCACCACGTTGTTGCCGCTGTCCACGATGATGGTGATGCGGGAGATGTTCTTGTCATCGGTGACGCCGACGGCCAGGCTTTCAATATTGAAGGCCCGCCGGGCAAACAGGCCGGTGATCCGGTTCAAGACGCCGGCCCGGTTTTCCACCAGCACGGAAATGGTCTGTGTCATGCCGCGTCCTCCTTCCTCAAGTCGTGGCCATGGGGTCCACGTCGCAGATGAGCAGATAGGGCCCCTGGCTGGTCAGCATGGCGTCGATAGCCTCAGCCACCTGGGCGTCGTTGGAGATGCGGCGGCTGGGCACGCCGTAGGCGGCGGCCAGGGTTTCGAAGTCCGGGGAGCCGTCCAGGCGGACCCCGAAGGGGCCGCTGTAGCTCCGGCGCTGGATCTGGTGGACCAGGCCCAAAACCCCGTTATGTACCATGACAAGCTTCACATCGGCGCCCATGGCGTTCAGAGTGGCCAGCTCGTTTTCAAACATCTGGAAGCTGCCGTCGCCGCAGACCACAACGGTCTGCCGCCGGGGCTCGGCGGTCTTGACGCCTAGGGCGGCGGGCAGGGAGTAGCCCATGGTGCCCAGACCGCCGGTGGTGAGGAAGCGCCCGTGCTTCATGGGCAGGTGCTTGGCGGCCCAGATCTGGTTTTGCCCCACGTCCACGCAGACGCAGGCGTCGTCGTCCAGCCGGTCGCCCAGGGCGCGCATGAGCCAGGCGGGAGTGACGCTCCCGGCGGCGGGGGAGGGGAAGGGGGCGGCCTCGCTGGCCCGGAAGGCGTGCAGCTCAGCCAGCCAGTCGCCGCTGTCGGCCTTGGGGGCATGGGAGAGAAGCTGCCCCAGGATGACCTTTACGTCGCCTACCACCGGGACGGTGGGGGAGAGGTTCTTGCCGATCTCCGCCGGGTCCACGTCCAGATGGACGGTCTTGGTGCGCCGGGCCACCTCTTTGGGGGCGGTCACGGCCCGGTCGGCGGCCCGGGCCCCGGCGATGATGAGCAGGTCGGTGGTATTGAGAGCCCGGTTGGCGGTGGCGGTGCCGAAGGCGCCGATCATACCCAGGTTCATGGGGTGGTCGGAGGGCAACAGACCCAGACCCATCATGGTGGTGACCACCGGGAGACCGGCGCTCTCGCACAGGGCCAGCAGCTCCTCCCGGGCCCCTGCGCTGAACAGGCCGCCGCCCGCGCACAAAAGGGGACGGTGAGAGGCAGAGATGGCCTGGGCTACCTTTTTGATCTGCAGCTCGTTGCCCCTGACGCTGGGCTTATAGCCCCGGATGTCCACTGAATCGGGGTATTTTGGCTCAATCATCTGCTCCTGAATGTCCACGGGGACGTCGATGAGGACGGGCCCCTGCCGGCCGGTGGAGGCAATGTGAAAGGCCTCCTTTACCATTCGGGGGATGTCGTTGGCGTCCTTGACCAGATAGCTGTGCTTGATGAAGGGGGCCACGGCGCCGGTGATGTCCACCTCCTGGAAGATGTCACGGCCCAGCAGATAGCTCTGCACCTGGCCGGTGATGGCCACCAGGGGGATGGAGTCCATATAGGCGGTGGCGATGCCGGTGATGAGGTTGGTGGCGCCCGGCCCGGAGGTGACCATGCATACGCCGGGCTTGCCCGTCATGCGGGCGTAGCCGGAGGCCATGTGGCCGGCGTTCTGTTCCGTGCGGACCAGAGTATAGGCGATGTCCGTGTGGGCCAGGGCGTCCACCGCGGGGCAGATGGTGGCTCCCGCATAGCCGAACATGTGGTCCACATGCTCCCGTTTCAGGCTTTCCATCAGTGCCTGGGCTCCGCTGATCATGCAGCACTCCTCCTTAATTGCTTGATTTGGTCCCGGCGGCTCAGGGAAAAAAGCAAAAAGACTTCGTCCCCCATAGGACGAAGTCTCACTCCGTGGTACCACCTAAATTCGCGGCGGCAGGCCGCGCACTCGTTATCCCGATAACGGAGGGAATCCGTCTGCGCCTACTCTGTTCAGCGCAGCGGCTCCCGGGCGACTTTTGTCTGGGGCCTCACGGAAGCTCGCAGCGACCGCTTCCTCTCTGTGCTTGCGGAACCAGACTACTTACCCGGTCATTGCCGATTTTGAATGTTATTAACTGCAATCATACAGCCGCGGAGTTGGTTTGTCAATTGGAGAAAACGGCAATTTTGCCGTTTCTCCGTTTTTGTCAAGAAGCCGGGGAGGGACGGAGAAATATTTTGATTGGTTGCCCAAAAAACAAATGGTCGCGGAACGGACGGAGGGACGGCGGCGGGCGCGGGCCTGGAAAATATATTGTTAGAATCGGTGCAGTTTTTTGCGTGGAAACACTGGACTTTTTTCGCATTACGAGCTATTATAAGAGAGATTCGAAGGCCTCATGCGTCAGGGCGGCGTCCAGACGGTGCATGAGGCTTCTGAGCGAATCGTGGGGAAAAGCGTAGAGCTGAGAAGTAATGACAGAGGTGATGCTATGAACCATAAGTTTTATGGCGGCGTCCACCCCGCCGAACACAAGGAGGCCACGGAGCGCAAACCAGTGGTACCGCTGGAGGAAGCTCCTGCACAGGTGGTAATCCCCATGTCGATGCATGTGGGCGCACCCTGCAAGCCCATTGTAGCCGTGGGGGACGAGGTCACCGTGGGACAGAAGATCGGCGAGATCGCCGGTCTTGGCGCGCCGATCCACGCCAGCGTCTCCGGTAAGGTCGTGGCCGTCGAGCCCCGGCCCCATCCCGGTGGAGACGTGATGATGTCCGTGGTGATCGAAAACGATTTCAAAGATACTCCGCACCCCTCTATCGTCCACCGGGACAATGTGGATGCTCTGACCAGTCAGGAGATCATCGACATTGTCAAGGAGGCCGGTATCACGGGTATGGGCGGCGCGGGATTCCCCACCCACGTCAAGCTCAGCGGTGCCGTCGGCAAGGCGGACACCATCATCCTCAATGGCGCCGAGTGCGAGCCCTACATCACCGCCGACCACCGGCTCATGCTGGAGCGGGGCGAGGCGGTCATCGGAGGCGCGCGCTTTATCATGAAAGCGCTGGGCCTGAAAGAGGCCACCATCGGCATTGAGGGCAATAAGCTGGACGCCGTGGAGCATCTCAAGAGCCTGCTGCCCAACGGAGACACCTCCATTCATGTGGAGACGCTGAAGACCCGGTACCCCCAGGGTGCTGAGAAGCAGCTCATCCAGCGGGTCACTGGCCGTGAGGTTCCTCCCGGAGGACTGCCCGCCGACGTGGGCTGTACCGTGTTCAACGTGGCCACCGCCGCCGCCATCTACGATGCGGTTACCGAGGGTAAGCCCCTGACTCACCGCAACGTCACCATTACCGGCGGCGCCATTGAGCGGCCCATGAATGTCAACGCTCCCATCGGCACCCCCGTCGAGCACCTGATCAAGATGGCCGGCGGCTTCAAGACCCAGCCTCAGCGCCTGCTGATGGGCGGCCCCATGATGGGCAACCCCCAGTATGACCTGACGGCCCCCATGTTCAAGGGCACCAACTGCATCCTGGCGCTCACCGACGCCGAGGCCGCCATCCAGGATACCGAGCAGACCTGCCTGCGCTGCGGCCGCTGCGTCAACGCTTGTCCCATGCACCTGATGCCCCTCTACATGCACATGTACGCCGAAAAGCGCGCCTGGCATGAGCTGGAGGGCTACAACATCATGGACTGCATGGAGTGCGGCTCCTGCAACTACATCTGCCCCGCCCGCATCCACCTGGTGCAGTCCTTCCGGATGGCCAAGTTTGAGATCCGCGGTCTGGCGGCCAAGCAAAAAGCAAAGGAGGGGAAAGCATGAGCCTGGAATCTCGTAAGCTCGCGGTAGCTTCCTCCCCCCACGTATCCTCCCCCATCGGGACCCGGTCCCTGATGCTGGACGTGCTGATCGCACTGGTCCCGGCTCTGTGCATCGGCATCTGGTTTTTCGGCCCCCGGGCCCTGACCATGACCGTGGTGTCCGTGCTGGCCTGTGAGATCTTTGAGTACGGCTACCGCAAGCTGCTGAAGAAAACCAACACCTGCGGGGACCTGTCCGCCGCCATCACCGGCGTGCTGCTGGCCTTCGTCTGCCCCGTGACCCTGCCCTACTGGGTGCTGATCATCGGCGATTTCTTTGCCATCGTGGTGGTCAAGCAGCTCTTCGGCGGCCTGGGCAAGAACTTCCTGAACCCCGCCCTGGGCGGCCGCGCCTTCCTGATGCTGTGCTACCCCATCCTCATGACCACCTGGGTGAAGCCCGGCCGGGCCAACTGGGCCGGCCTGCTCTCCGGCACCGTGGGCATGAATGGGGCCGAGCTGGCCACCGGCGCCACCCCCCTGAGCGTGGACTTCATGCACTCCGGTCTTCTGCCAGACGCCTCCCTGGGCGACATGCTCATCGGCAATGTGGGCGGCTGCCTGGGCGAGGTCTCCGCCCTGATGCTGATCGTCGGCGGGATCTACCTGGTGGTCCGCGGTGTCATCCGGGTCCGCGTCCCTGTGTCCTTCATCGCCAGCGTGGCGGTGCTGACCTTCCTCTTCCCCGCCGCCGGTGTGGGCCGTCTGGACTGGATGCTCTACAATCTGCTGGGCGGCGGCCTGATGCTGGGCGCCATCTTTATGGCCACCGACTATGTCACCAGCCCCGCCACCCCCAAGGGTGAGATCATCTTCGGCATCGGCTGCGGTCTGCTGACCGTCTTCATCCGTAAGTTCGGCGGCTATCCCGAGGGCGTCAGCTACGCCATCCTGATCATGAACACCTGCGTGTGGCTGCTGGACAAGGTGGGCAAGCCCGCCCGCTTCGGCGTCACCAAGGAAATGAAAGAGAAGCAGAAGGCAGCCAAGAAAGCGGCAAAGGAGGCTGAGGCGAAATGAGCGAGAATACTGCGGTCGTGACCAAGAAGGAGCCCGGTATGGCCTCTCTGGTCATCGTGCTTTTTGCCATCAGCGCCATCACTGCGCTGGTCCTGGGCCTGGTGAATATGGTCACCGCGCCCCAGATCGCCATCAATACACAGAAGAAGACCGACGAGGCCAAGGCCGCCGTCCTGGCGTCCGAGGTCTATGAGGATGTGGCTTACGCCGGCGCGGACACCACCATCAAGAACATCTGGAAGGCCGGCGACGCCGGTTACGTGGTGGAGGTCACTCCCTCCGGCTTCGGCGGCAACCTGGACGTCATGGTGGGCGTGGACAACGACGGCGTGTGCACCGGCGTGTCTATCGTCTCTCACGCCGAGACCTCCGGCCTGGGCGCAAATGCCACCAAGGAGGCCTGGCGCGCACAGTTCATCGGCAAGTCTGGTACGCTGGCCGTCACCAAGGACGGCGGCGAGATCGAGGCTCTCACCGGCGCCACCATCACCTCCCGCGCGGTCACCAGCGGCGTTAACTCCGCCATTGCGGCCGTCGCTGAGCTGGGTTAAGGAGGGCGTGACATTATGAATTTCGGCAAACAGTTCAAAGAGGGTCTCATTACCCAGAACCCCGTTACCGTCCAGCTGCTGGGCATGTGCTCGGTGCTGGCCATCACCACCACGCTGTTTAACGGCATCGGCATGGGCCTGAGTGTGCTGGTCATCCTGACCCTGTCCAACATTTTTATCTCCCTGCTGCGAAACATCATCCCCAATAAGGTGCGTATCGCCTGCTACATTGTGGTTATCGCCGGCTTCGTGACGGTGGTGGACCTGGTGCTGAAGGCCTTCGTGCCCGCCCTGTCCGACAGCCTGGGCCTGTTCATCCCCCTGATCGTGGTGAACTGCATCATCCTGGGCCGCGCCGAGGGCTTCTCCTCCAAGAACGGCGTACTGGCCTCCGCGGTGGACGGCATCTGTCAGGGCCTGGGCTACACGGTGATCCTGGTGATCATGTGCGTGGTCCGTGAGTTCCTAGGCAACGGCACCTTTGGCACCGGCGTGTTCGGCGCCGACGGCATCCGCATCCTGCCGGAGGGTATCCCCGCGCTGGGCATGATCCTGCCGGTGGGCGGCTTCCTGACGCTGGCCTGCGTCATCGCCGCCATGCAGTATTTCCTCAGCAAGCCCAAGAAGGACGATAAGAAAGAGGAGGTGGCCAAATAATGGATTTTACCAGTCTGTTTTCCATCGCCCTGGGCGCCATTCTGGTCAACAACTTCATCTTCTCCCAGTTCCTGGGCATCTGCCCCTTTATGGGTGTCTCCAAGAAGGTTGACACCGCTCTGGGCATGGGCATGGCCGTTATCTTCGTCATGGGCGTGGCCTCTGCGGTGTGCTGGCCCATCAATAAGTATCTGCTGGTAGCCAACGGCCTGGACTTCATGCAGACCGTCACCTACATCCTGGTCATCGCCTCTCTGGTGCAGTTCGTGGAGATGTTCCTCCAGAAGGCTATGCCCTCCCTGTATCAGGCCCTGGGCGTGTACCTGCCCCTGATTACCACCAACTGCGCCGTGCTGGGCGTGGTGCTCCAGAACACCCAGAACAACTATAGCTTCATTGAGAGCCTGGTCTACGGCATCACCGGCGGCATCGGTTTCCTGATTGCCATCGTGCTGTTCGCCAGCGTCCGTGAGCGTCTGGAGTTCTCCGAGTGCCCCAAGTCCTTCGAGGGCTTCCCCATCGCACTGGTCACCGCCGGCCTGATCGCCCTGTCCTTCATGGGCTTCTCCGGCCTGAAAGTCTTTTAAGGGGGGGCGCGAACAATGCAAACTGTTATTATGGCTGTGGCCGTCCTGGGAATCCTGGGCGCCGTGTTCGGCCTGATCCTGGCTTACGCCTCCAAGGTGTTCGCCGTTGAGAAGGACCCCCGCGAGGAGGCCATCCTGGGCTGCCTGCCCGGCGCCAACTGCGGCGGCTGCGGCTATCCCGGCTGCGGCGGCTACGCGGCCGCTGTGGCGGCCGGGAAGGCCCCCGTCAATGCCTGCGCCGCCGGCGGCGCTGCCGTCGCGGCTCAGATTGCTGAGATCATGGGCGTGGCGGCCGGCGAGTCCGTCAAGAAGGTGGCCACGGTCCACTGCTCCGGCGGCGGCGCCGACAAGTCCAAGTACGAGTACATCGGCATCCACGACTGCCTTGCCGCCGCCCGTCTGCCCGGTGGCGGCCCTCTGGCCTGTAAGTTTGGCTGCCTGGGTATGGGTAGCTGTGAGTCTGAGTGTCCCTTCGACGCCATTCACGTGAAGGACGGCGTGGCTGTGGTAGACGATGAAAAGTGCGTGGCCTGCGGCAAGTGTGTGGATATCTGCCCCCGCCACATCATCGACCTGGAGCCCTACAAGACCAAGAAGCATGTTTCCATCCCCTGCTCCTCCAAGGACAAGGGACCCGCGGTCACCAAGGTCTGCTCCAACGGCTGTATCGGTTGCGCTCTGTGCGCCAAGGCCTGCCCCAAGGAGGCCATTACCATCGAGAACAACCTGGCCAAAATCGACTACAGCAAGTGCATCGGCTGCACGCTGTGCGCCCAAAAGTGCCCCCGGAAGCTCATCGTGGTGGACGGCAAGGTCCCCGTGGTGAAGCCTGCGGCCCCCAAGGCGGCTCCCGCGGCGGCGGCGGCCAAGCCGGCGTCCGCTCCTGCGGCACCCGCCGCCGAGGCCCCCAAGGCTGAGGAGACCAAGGAGTAAAACACAAAAAAGAGCACGGTCCTGGTGGACTGTGCTCTTTTTTGCTATACGAATAAACCGCACGGCGGTTTGTTCAGTAGACATTACTATAGCAAGTATCGGATTAGCTGGAACACCACCGAGGTGATGGGGAAGAGCCAGGCCTTAGCGCCGGTGACCGGCAGGACCTCCACCCCTTCCTTGGGGACGTAGCCGCCCTGGGGCAGGGCCTGGAGGGCGTGGTCCTGGGTGGAGAGGAGGTACTCCTCCAGCGCTCTGGAGAAGTCGCCGCCGTGAAAGACCAGCATGAGCTCGGTGTCCAGGTAGGTGCTGCGCATATCCAGGTTGTAGGAGCCCACCACGGCCATGTCGTCGATGAGGGCGGATTTGCCATGGGAGGAGTAGTCGCCGAACCACTCCCACACCGTGACCCCGGTCTCCAGCAGCCGCTGCTTGTTGTGGACGTAGTCAGAGGATGCCATGATGTTGTCCCCCACCGCCACCGAGTTGAGTTGGAGGTCAAAGGGGACGCCGCGGGCGGCCAGGCCCTCCAGCGCCTGGTACATGGGCTCGTTCAGCACGGCGTAGGGGGTCTGGAGAAAGACCCGCTCCTCCGCCCGGCCCATGAGGGCCATGAGCTGCCACCACACCCAGGGCTCCTTGCTCATGATCCCGGTGGGGTTGCTGAGAAGCTCCACATGCTCCACCGGCAGGGTGAGCGCGGCATAGTCCAGCGGTATGGGGTCGAACAGAGTGGGGTCGGCGGCCGCCAAAGCGGCGTACCGGGCCCGCAGCTCCGCCTCCGCCCGGTCGGTTTTCCCGGGAAACAGGGGCGGGCGGTCCAGTGCGGTCCTGCTGTAGGGACTCTCCCACACGGACTGGAAATAGGCCTCCACCTGGGTGAGCACGGTGTGCGCCCCGCTCTGCTCCGTTCCGGCAGCGGTGTTGTAGACCAGCACATCCTGGTCGTGACTCTTCAACGCGTCGGGCACATAGTCCCCCAGAAACAGGTCAAAAGTGTTCCGGCCGCCCAGCAGCAGAAGCCGGTCGTCAATGAGCAGATACTTGTCGTGCATCCGGCCGTTGACCGTCCAGGGCAGGAGCAGATTCGGGGCGTTGTAGAAGCGGATCTCCACGTTGGGCAGGCGGCCCAGCGCCCGGAAAATGGGCGAGCCGCCCCGGAGCAGCCCGCTGACCCCGTCCCACAGGATCTGGATCTGCACGCCCCGGTCCGCCGCCAGCAGCAGAGCGGCAAAGATGTCGCGCCCGCTGTCACAGTCCCGGATGTCGAAGGAGGAGAGGATGATGCGCTCCTCAGCCTCGCCGATCATCCGGAGCCGCACGTCCAGGGCGTCCTGGTTGTCGGTGACCAGCGCCGCCCGGTCGGTGGAGCCGACCTGCTCAAAGACGGCGGGGTCCCAGGCGGCGCGGAAGGAGTCGCTCACCGTCGGGAGCGACAAAAAGGGGAGGGTAGCGCCCAGCACAAAGTAGAGCAGGTAGAGGGGCAGAACCCGGCAGAGAAGGGAGCGGAGCGTCCATTTTCTGCGCGGTTTTTCGGAACCGGCCCGCCGGGCGAAGAGACTTCTGGGGGGCCGCGTCACAGGAGGACGACCCCCGCTTCCTGGCAGGCGCCGAGGGTCTCCGGGTCCCAGACGCTGGCCTGCACCTCACCGATGTGGGCCTTTCCCAGCAGAAGCATGCACAGCCGGGACTGGCCGATGCCGCCGCCGATGGTGAGGGGGAGCTCCCCACTCAGGAGCATCCGATGGAAGGGAAGTGAGCGCCGGTCGTCGCAGCCCGCCAGGGTGAGCTGGCGGTCCAGGGATTCGGGGGAGACCCGTATGCCCATGGAGGACAGCTCGAAGGCGCGCTCCAGCACCGGGTTCCACACCAGAATGTCGCCGTTGAGGGCCCAGTCGTCGTAGTCGGGAGCCCGGCCGTCGTGGGGGCGGCCCGACTTCAGCGCGCCGCCGATGCCCATGAGGAAGGTGGTGGGGTGGTCCTTCACCCAGGCGTCCTCCCGCTCCTTGGCAGAGAGGTCGGGCCAGCGGTCCTCCAGCTCCTGGGCGGTGACGAAGGTGACCTGCCGCTCCACCAGGGGCAGGGAGAGCAACTGGGGGAACATGGCCCGCAGAGTGGCCTGGGTCTGGCAGATGCACTCCACAATGGTGCGGACGGTCTCTTTCAGATAATCCTCGTTCCGGTCCCGGGGGGCCAGCACCTTTTCCCAATCCCACTGGTCCACGTAGACCGAGTGGAGGTTGTCGGGCTCCTCATCCCGCCGGATGGCGTTCATGTCGGTATACAGCCCTTCCCCCACGGAAAACTGGTAGCGGTGGAGGGCCAGCCGCTTCCATTTGGCCAGGGAATGGACCACCTGGGCGTCCCGCCCGGCGGCGGGGATGTCGAAAGAGACGGGCCGCTCCACGCCGTTCAGGTCGTCGTTCAGGCCGGTACTGGCCTCCACGAAGAGAGGGGCGGAGACTCGCCGCAGGTTGAGGGAGCCGCCCAGGGTGTCCTCGAAGAGCCGCTTCAAAAGGCCGATGGCCTTCTGGGTGTCGTACAGGTTGAGCTTGGGGGCGTAGCTGGGGGGAATAAAGGAATCGCTCATAAAATCCGTGCCTCCGTTTCATAACGATGGAATGAAACAATTATATGATAGCGGCGGATAAAAAGCAAGGCCGCGGGTATACCCGCGGCCTTGCCTGGCGGTCAGGAGAGGGGAATCTTCAGTACCTGGCCGACATAGATCCGGTTGGGGTCGGCAATCGCGTTGAGCCGGGCCAACTCAGCCACGGTGGTGTAATACCGCTGGGCGATGGCCCAAAGCGTATCCCCGGCCCGCACCGTGTAGTAGGGGTAGGGCTGCGGGGCGGGGCCCGGGTCCAGCAGGACTTCACCGGTGAACCAGTCCCGGTCTACGTATCCGTCGAGCCCCGCCACCCGGCCCAGGTCAGTGTACTGCCAGCCCGCCCAGGTCTCCCAGGGGGTACCGGACAGGTCAGGGGCGGCGACCTCCCACTGGGCCACCCACAGGGGGTAGCGGCTCAGAGCGCCGGTAAAGCGGGTGGAGGCCACATAGGCGTCGGCATAGAGCATAGGGGTGACGTCCAGCTCGTTCTCCAAGGCCTCCAGAAAGGCGGCGGCCACCGCAGTGGCCTGGTCCCGGTCCAGACCCCGGTAGACCTCGAAGTCCAAGGCCGGACGGCAGTCGTAGTCCAGGTCCCGGATGAGCCCGGCAAAAAAGCCAGCCTGCGCCTGGGCGCTCTCCGTGTCCAGGGCGGTGAGATAGTGGTAAAAGCCCAGCTTCCGCCCGGCGGCCCGGGCCCCCTCGTAGTGGGAATAGAGGGCGGAGTCTACGCCGTCGCTGCCGTAGCTGGCTCGGATATAGACCACCTCCACGCCGTCGTCACGGGCGGTCTCGAAATCCACGTCCCCCTGATAGACGCTGATGTCGATGCCGGCCATCCGGTCCACGGCGGCGGCCCGGGCCGGGGCGGGCGCGCAGAGCAGAAGCAGCCCCAGCAGGGCGGAAAAAAGTCGCTTGCACATGGCGTTGCACCTCTTGCAGAATTTCGGGGGAGCTCCCCCTGTATCCTATGTAAAAATGCAGGTGAATGTGCAAAATCCTGCATTGCCTTTTTGCGGAAAACCGTTTATACTAAAAGAGAAAACAATATGCCAAGGAGGAGCGAGCACGATGGACAAGATCAAAATGACAACACCTCTGGTGGAGATGGACGGCGACGAGATGACCCGCATCCTGTGGAGCGATATCAAAGAAATCCTGCTCAAGCCGTACATCGAACTGAATACCGTCTATTTTGACCTGGGCCTGCCCGAGCGGGAGCGCACCGGCGACCAGGTGACGGTGGACTCCGCCGAGGCCACCCGGCAGTATGGCGTGGCGGTCAAGTGTGCCACCATCACCCCCAACGCCCAGCGGGTGGAGGAGTACAAGCTCTCCCAGATGTGGAAGTCCCCCAATGCCACCATCCGGGCCATCCTGGACGGCACCGTGTTCCGCGCCCCCATCATGGTAAAGGGTATCTCCCCGGTGGTGAAGAACTGGAAGAAGCCCATCACCATTGCCCGTCACGCTTACGGCGACCTCTACAAGGCGGTGGAATACCAGGTGCCCGGCCCCGGCAGGGCCGAGCTGGTCTATACCGCGTCCGACGGCGCCGAGGCCCGGGAGACCATCTTCGATTTCCAGGGCGCCGGCATCATACAGGGCCAGCACAACACCGACGCCTCCATCACTTCCTTTGCCCACGCCTGCTTCCAATACGCCCTAGATACCAGGCAGGACCTGTGGTTTGCCACCAAGGATACCATTTCCAAGAAATACGATCACCACTTTAAGGATATCTTTCAGGAGATTTATGACGCGGAGTATGACAAGAAATTCAAAAAGGCGGGCATTGAGTATTTCTATACCCTCATTGACGACGCGGTGGCCCGGGTCATCCGCAGCGAGGGCGGCTTCATCTGGGCCTGCAAGAACTACGACGGAGACGTGATGAGCGACATGGTGTCCACCGCCTTTGGGTCTCTGGCCATGATGACCTCTGTGCTGGTCTCACCCGAGGGCAAGTATGAGTACGAGGCCGCCCACGGCACCGTCACCCGCCACTACTACCAGCATCGGAAGGGGAAGGAGACCTCGACCAATCCCATGGCCACCCTGTTTGCCTGGACCGGGGCGCTGCGCAAGCGGGGAGAGCTGGACGGCGGCGCCGATCTGGTGCGCTTTGCCGACGCCATGGAGGCCGCCTCCATCGCCACCATCGAGTCCGGCACCATGACCAAGGACCTGGCCGGCCTGTGGGAGGGGGAGGCCCCCGCCCGGACGGTGAACAGCACCGATTTCCTGTACGCGATTCGGGACGAGCTGGAAAAGCGTCTGTGAGGCAAGAAGAAAAGGGGGGACCGGACGGCACAGCCGTCCGGTCCCCCCTTGTATGAGCGCGGTGGAAAGAGGGCATACTATAGGCATCCATGAAAAGGGAGTGAGCGTACATGCCCATCGACTTTGCCCAGAGTCAGACCCATCAGAACCTGCTGCGCGCCTTTGCGGGAGAGAGCCAGGCCCGCAACCGCTACACCTTTGCCGCCGGACTGGCCAAGCGGAAGAACCTGCATGTGATCGAGGCGGTGTTCACCTTCACCGCCGACCAGGAGCGGGCCCATGCCAAGGTGTATTACGACCTACTGGAGTCCCTCTCCGGCAAGAACATCCAGATCGACGGCACTTACCCGGTGGACATCTTCCCCGGCGTGCTGGAGCATCTGCGCGCCGCCCAGCACAACGAGTACCAGGAGTGGGAGCACGACTACGCCCACTTTGCCGACGTGGCCCGGGAGGAGGGCTTTTCCGAGATCGCCAAGACCTTTGACATGATCGCCGACATCGAGAAGGTCCACGGCGACCGCTTCGGCCGGTTCGCCGACCTGCTGGAGTCGGAAAAGCTCTTTGTCTCCGATGTCAAGGTGCAGTGGATGTGCCTCAACTGCGGCATGGTCATCGAGAGTACCCGGGCTCCCGCCATGTGCCCGGTGTGCAAGCACGACCAGGGCTGGTTCATCCGCATGGAGATGGTTCCCTTCCATTAAAAAAGAGCCCCGCGTCTCACGCGGGGCTCTTTTTGTGTCAGGGTTCGGGCTGCTCCAGGGGACGGACCACGGTTTTGAACATGTAGCCCATAAACACCGCACTGAGCAGGAAGGAGAAGACCTCCGCAAAGGGGAAAGCCGCCCACACGGCGCTGAGGCCGACAAAGTGGCCCAACAGCCAGGAGACGGGCAGAATGAGCACCAACTGCCGCAGTACGGAGACGATGAGGCTCAGTACGCCGTGGCCCAGGGCCTGACAGACCGAGGAGGTAACGATGCCGAAGGCGGCGGGCAGGAAGCTGAGGCTGATGAGGCGCAGGGCGGGGATACCGATCTCCAGCATATAGTCGGAGGCGTTGAAGATGCCTAGGAGCCGGCCTGGGATGAGCCAGAACAGCAGCACGCCCACGGCCATGATGGCCGCACCATAGAGGAAGCCCAGCTTGGCGGCGGCCCGGATGCGGTCGGGCTTGCGCGCGCCATAGTTGTAGGCGATGATGGGCACGATGCCGTTGTTGAGGCCGAATACCGGCATGAAGATAAAGCTCTCCAGCTTGAAATAGGCGGAAAAGACCGCCACGGCGGTGGAGTTGAAGGCCCCCAGAATCTTGTTCATGCCAAAGGTCATCACCGAGCCGATGGAGGACATGATAATGGACGGCACGCCCACGGCATAGATCTTCCGGATGGTGACGCCATGGGGCCGGAAGCCCCGGAAGGAGATGGTGATCTCCGGGTTGCGCCGCAGATTGCAGAAGAGGCCCAGCAGGGCGCCCACGCACTGGCCGATGACGGTGGCCAGGGCCGCCCCGGCGATGCCCATGGCGGGGAAGGGTCCGAGGCCGAAAATGAGCAGGGGGTCCAGGATCAGGTTGATGACGGCGCCCAGGCCCTGAGAGAGCATGGTGTAAATGGTTTTTCCGGTGGACTGGAGCAGCCGCTCAAAGCAGATCTGAAACATCATGCCCACCGAGGCCACGGCAATGATGGTGAGGTAAGTGTCGCCGTAGGCGATGATCTCGGGCACGTCGGTCTGGAGGGCCATGAAAGTCCGGGAGAAAAAGCCGCCCAGCAGGGCAAAAGCCGCCCAGGAGCAGAAGGCCAGAAAGATGCCGTTGACGGCGGCCTTGTTGGCTGCGTCAAAATTTTTTTCTCCCAGGCTCTTGGACAGCAGGGCGTTGACGCCCACCCCGGTCCCCACGCCCACCGAGATCATCAGGTTCTGGGCGGGAAAGGCCAGGCCCACGGCGGTGAGGGCATATTCGCTGATGTAGGAGACGAACATGCTGTCCACCACGTTGTAGAGGGCCTGCACCAGCATGGAAATCACCATGGGCAGGGACATGGTAATGAGAAGCCGACGCACGGGCATGACGCCCATCTTGTTTTCCGCAGGCTGACGGGGTTGTGTGCTCACGCGCCGAGCCCCCGATCCCGCATCAGATCGGTCAGGAGGCGCACGATGGTCTCCAGACCCAGACCGCTGCTGACGGCCAGATGGTAATTCTGGGCCTTGCCCCACTGTCCGTCGGTAAAGTGCTCGTAGTAGGCGGCCCGGTTCTTGTCCTGCTTGAGAATGTAGAGCCGCAAGTCGGGGGCCTGGACCTTGTACTCCTCCCGGACTCTCCGGATGCGCTCCTCCATGGGGGCGTGGATGAAGAGATTCAGGGCGTCCACGCCGGACTGGTTGCGCAGCACATAGTCGGCGCAGCGGCCCACGATGATGCACGGCCCCTCGGCAGCCACCCGTCGGATAACCTCCGACTGGGCGATAAAGACCTGGTCGTTGACGGGCAGGCTCTGGGTGCTCATATAGAGGTTGTAGAGAAAGCTGCTGGTTTTCTGCTGCTCGGTACGGCGGATGAAATCGGCGGAGAGCCCGGTTTCCTCGGCGGCCATGTTGATGATGGAGCGGTCGAAGAAGGGGATGCCCAGGGCCTCGGCGGCCTTTTGAGCGATGAGACGTCCGCCGGAGCCATATTCGCGGCCCACGGTGATAACAGTGTGTGCCATACGATTGACCTCCTTTGGTTCAGTTCGGATAGAAAAAGTATAGCATACGGCGGGATAAAAAGCCACGGTCAGGTTATACAACCTGACCGTGGCTTTTCAGAGGCGAATTGGCCCAAATAGACCGGGTGCTTACTGGGCAATGATGGTCAGCATACCGTCAGCCTCGGTGACGGTGAGACCCAGCAGGGCGGCCAGCCCTTCGGCGGTGACGCAATGGTAGCCGGGAGATAGGAGGGCGGCGGAGACCTCCACGCTCTGGCCGTCCGCCAAGACGGAGAGGGTAGTTTCGGTGACAGCGGGGATCATGGCGGGATTCTCGATGGGCTCGACGGTATACGCCGCGTCCTTGGTGACCACTACCTGGCCGTTCCACTCCACATTGAAGGCGGCGGCAGTGTCCTTCAGGGCGCAGGCCACATCCCGCAGACGGTAGTAGGTGGCGCCGCCGTCGATCTGATAGGTAAAGGCGGAGCCCACCACCTCGCCGTTGACGCTGACGTTGCCGGCGGGCTTGGCGGAGGCGAGAATGGCGTCATAGTCGTTCAGGTTGTAGCTCTTGTCATAGGGGGCGTCCAAACGGCCGGCGTTCACCAGATCGATGATCTCCTGGCGGCGGGGGTCGTCCACGCTCAGGTCCACGCCCACGATCTTCCAGTTGTTGTCCACAGCGGGGGCCACGGGGGAGTGCTCGGCAAAGTAGGCCACGATCATGTCGCGGATGGAGTTGGAGGACTCCCACTCCTTCTTGCCCTCCACAAGCCCCTGGGACTTGAGGGCGGAAGAGTAGCGGTAGTTGTTCACCGCCAGGGTGAGGGTCTGCTCGTCGGTGAGAGGCTTGCCCTTGAACATCACGTTTTTGATGCGTGCGCCCTTGGGCTGACTCAGGTCGATCTCATAGTCCACACCGGCGAACATATCGTAGAGGTAGCCGGGGTACTCGGGGTCAAAGCTGATGTTGATGTCGCCAGGGACCCACTGGTTGTAGCACGCGGCGGCCCACTCCATGTAGGCCTTCAGCTCCTTGCCGGTGACGGTGACCCGGTAGAGGGTGTTGTCGAACTTGTAGATGTCAAAGATGTTGCCGTAGTTGATGTCGCCGGCGGGCAGGTCGCTGGTGTCCTTGAACAGAGCGGCGGCGGAGACGTCGGCGCCGGAGTTCTCCAGTTGGATCTGGTTGATGAGGTCCATGACGGCGGTGTCGCGGAGCTTGCCCTCGGGCAGGCCGGCGATCTCGTTTTCAGGCTGGAATTTGGCGGTGGTGACGCCCAGGGCGGCGCCGCTCTGACCCTCCTCACCGGAGCCGCCGCCGTTGATGAAGTCGATGGTCTTCTGGTGGGCCTCGGCCACCAGGGCGATGGAGCGGATCTCCTGGCTGGGGGTAATGTCGGCCATGTCCACGATCTCCACGGTGCTGTCAACGATGTTGTTGTCGGCGTCCAGCGTCAGATCGAAGCGGGCGATGTCGCGGCCGCCGTTGCGCACGCCGCCGATGACCAGGTTGCCCTGCTTCTCGTTGACCACCACATGGTTGTGGGCGACCTGGAGCACGTCAATCTCCGGGTTGTCGTCCAGGATCTTCTGGGCGGAATCGGAGCCGTTCTCTTCGTCGAACTCGGCGTACAGGCCCATGTGGGCGGAGACCACGATGAGGTCGGCCTGTGTGCCGATCTCCGCGATGGCGGCCTTCACGGCGGCGCTGGCGGCCTCATAGGTGCAGCCGTCGATGCCCTCCTTGCCGCCGTCCCAAATGGGCACGTCGGGGGTGACCACGCCGATGACGGCCACCTTCACGCCGTCCTTCTCCACGATGGTCCAGCCCGCGCCGGTGACCAGCTTGCCGTCGGTCCCCTTCACGTTGGCGGCCAGCACGGGGAACTCGGCCTGGCCGACGATCTTCTGCATGGTGGGGATGCCCCAGTTGAATTCGTGGTTGCCCAGCGTCATGGCGTCGTAGCCCATGTAATTCATGGCGGCGATGACGGGATGGGCCTCGTCCGGGGTCTTGTTGTAGATGTCGTCGGTCATAATGGTGCCCTGGATGTCGTCGCCCGCGTCGATGAGGATGGTGTTGGGATTCTCGGCGCGCACCTGCTGGATGTAGGTGTAGAGGCGGGCCATGCCGTTGTTGGCGCTCTCCTTGTTGTCCTCATAGCTGTAGCCCCAGATGTTGCCGTGCATATCCGAGGTGCCCAGAATGGTGATGTGCTTGCCGCCCTCGGCGGCCAAAGCCGCCGGAATGAGGGAGATCAGCAGAGCCACAGCCATCAGGACAGCCAGCAGGGACTGAGACAGACGTTTTTGCTTCATAGTTTCCTCTCCTATCGTTTTCTTGATTTGCCGGGGGTATTTTTATTGTACCGCCCGTCCCTGAGAAAAACAAGAGTCGGGCGGGAGGTAGCACCAATAAAATTTGTGTAAAATCGGAAATCAGGGCTTGACAAGGAGAAAAAAATGTGGTATCTTTGCACCAAGATAATTTTGATACAAAAATATTTGCAATAAGTCAACAAGCCGCAGAACGGTGCTTTTTTTGCCCATATAATTAGCTAGCTAGATATTTGCATTAGGTATAAATGGTGGGACCAATTTAGAGATTAGGAAGGATGATCGTCATGAATTTCGAACTGACAAACGAGCAGAAGGACATCCAGAAGCTGGCCCGGGATTTCGCAGAGAAGGAGCTTCTCCCCCAGGTCCGCGAGCGGGACGAGTCCGGTGAGTTCCCCCTGGAGGCCTTCCGCAAGCTGGGTAAGACCGGTATCTACGGCCTGCCCTATCCCAAGGAGCTAGGCGGCATGGGCGGCAGTTACCTGAGCTACATCCTGGCCGTGGAGGAGATCTCAAAGGTGGACGCCGCCTTCGGCATCGCCTTCTCCGTGGACACCTCCCTGTACGGCGGCAGCATCATGAACTCCTCCGCCCCCGACGAGATCAAAAAGAAGTTTCTGGCCCCCATCACCTACGGGGAGAAGATTGGCTCCTTCGGCCTGACCGAGCACTCCGCCGGAAGCGACGCCGCCGGCCAGCATACCGTGGCCACCAAGGACGGTGACAGCTATGTCATCAACGGCTCCAAGTGCTTCAACACCAACGGCCCTCTGGCCGACTACACCGTCATCTACTGCCTGACCGACCCAGAGCTGGGCACCAAGGGCATGGCGGCCTTTGTGGTGGAGAAGGGCACACCCGGCTTCACCGTGGGCCATGTGGAGAACAAGATGGGCATCCGTACCGCCATGGTGTCCGACATGATCCTCGACAACGTCCGCGTACCCGCTGAGAACATGATCGCCAAGCCCGGCGAGGGCTTCAAGCTGGCCATGAAGACCCTGGACGGCGGCCGCATCGGCGTGGGCGCCCAGGGCCTGGGCATCGCCGAGGGCGCCTATGAGATCGCCCGCCAGTACCTGATGCAGCGCCAGCAGTTTGGCAAGCCTCTGAACAAGCAGCAGTACCTGGCCTTCAAGATGGCCGAGCTGGCCACCGACATCGAAAAGGCCAAGCTGCTCCTCTATAAGGCCGCCCTGTGCAAGGAGGAGGGTCAGCCCTACTCCATCCCCGCGGCCATGGCCAAGATGACCTGCACCGACACCGCCATGAAGGTCGCCACCGAGGCGGTTCAGATGCTGGGCGGCAATGGCTACATGAAGGACTATCATGTGGAGCGCATGATGCGCGACGCCAAGATCACCCAGATCTACGAGGGCACCAACGAGATCCAGAAGCTGGTCATCTCCGGCAGCCTGTTCCGCTGAATTCCCGCGGGTCCGCGGGCTGGATTCCGGCTCGCTTTCCCATAGATCCCCTGTGTATACCGGTCTGACATGTGCGTTCCCTTGCAATCCCAACAACCTTTTTGCCACACAGCGGGGCCCCGGCGCATTGCGCCGGGGCCCCGCTGTTTCGGACAAGAGATTACAGACCCGCCGCTCGGGCGGCGGCGTCCACCACATGGCCCACCAGCACCGAAGTGGTGACAGCGCCCACGCCGCCGGGGACCGGGGTGATGGCCTCCACAAGGGGTTCGGCCTGCTCGAAGTCCACGTCCCCCCGCAGGCGGCCCGCGGCCGCATCCCAGTTGATGCCTACGTCCACGACCACCTGGCCGGGGGAGACGTGTTCCTTCCCGATAACGCCTGCCTTGCCCGCCGCGGCCACCAGGATCTCCGCCTGACGGCACTGGCCCGGCAGGTCCGCCGTCCGGGTGTGGCAGATGGTGACGGTGGCGTGGCGGCCCAGCAGCATCATGGACACCGGCTTGCCCACCACCAGGCTCCGGCCCACCACCGTGACCCGTTTGCCCCGGAGCTCGCAGCCGAAGTGGTCCAAAATTTCCAACACGGCCTGGGCAGTGCAGGGGGGATACCCCGCCCCCTGGCCGGAAAAGACCGCCGCCAGGGAACCGCTGGTGATGCAGTCCACGTCCTTTTCGGGCCGCAGCGCTTCACATACCGCCCGCTCATCCAGATGCTTGGGCAGAGGGCGGAACAGCAGGCAGCCGTGGACGGCGGGGTCCTCGTTGATCTGCCGGATGACGGCCAGCAGCTCGTCCTGGCGCACGTCCGCGGGCAGGACGAAGGGACGTACCGAGACGCCGACCGTGCTGCACCGCTTCATGGCGCCCCGCTCATAGGACAGATCGTCCTCCCGCTCACCCACCCGGACGATGGCCAGGGTGGGAAGGACACCCTGCTCCGCCAGGGCGGCGGCCCGGGCCTGGAGCCGGCTGTTCAGGGCGGCGGCGACCTCTTTGCCGGATAAAATTTTTGCCATGGCGCACCTCACTGGAAGCGCGCGGCCACGTCGGCAAAAATGCCGTCAGCCAGCGCGCAGGAGGCGTCCAGCATGGCCCGGGCCTTTTTGTTGATGGCCTCGGCCTTGGCCCGGTCGGCCATGGACTTGGTGTTGATGAATACGTTGAGGCTTGCCCCCTGGAGGGCCGCCTTGCAGCAGGCAACCCCCACTCCCACGTCGGAGATGGCGATGGCGGTCCCCTTCTGGGCGTATTCCCGGTGCAGGTCGATGGCCTGACACAGCGCCTCCATCAGCGCCAGCGGGGCGGCGCAGGCCGCGTCCAGGGCCTGGGCCATGACGGCAGCCTTGCGGGCCTTCTCCTCTTCCGTGGAGGCGGGCAGGCCGTAGGCCCGGGACAGGGGCTCGAAGGCCCGGGCGTCCTCCTCCACCAGCTCCACCAGCCGGGCGCGCAGGGCCTCGGCCCTGGCGTTGAGGGCCAGAATGTCCTCCTGCACGTCGGCGTATTTCTTCTTGCCCACGGTGAGGGCGCCCACCATATGGCCCAGGGCCACCCCCACTGCGCCCACCAGGGCGGCGGCGCCTCCGCCGCCCGGGACAGGCTCCTTGGAGGCCAGCACGTCCAGGAAATCCTCGCAGCTTTGCTTGGTCAGCTCCATATCGCGCCTCCTATTTTTAAAACAGTCCGGAAATTTTGCCGTTCTCGTCCACGTCGATCTTCTCCGCCGCCGGGACCCTGGGCAGGCCGGGCATGGTCATGATGTCGCCGGTGAGGGCCACAAGGAAGCCGGCTCCGGCGGAGACCTTCAGGTTTCGCACGGTGATTCGGAAGCCCTTGGGGGCGCCCAGTAGGTTCTGGTCATCCGAGAAGGAATACTGGGTTTTGGCCATGCAGATGGGCAGGCCGCCGAAGCCCAGCTCGGTGAGCTGCTTCATCTGCTTGCGGGCGTTGGGGGTGAGGTCCACCCCGTCGGCGTGATAGACCCTGGTGGCGATGGCGTGGAGCTTGTCCTCAATGGAGGCGTCGGCGTCATAGGAGAAGCGGAAGCTGCCCTCCTCTTCACACAGCCGGACCACCTCCCGGGCCAGGGCCATGCCTCCCTCGCCGCCCTTGCCCCAGACCTCGCTGAGAGCCACGTTGACGCCCAGAGCCCGGCACCGGTCCTCCACCAGCTTGAGCTCGGCCTCGGTGTCGGTGGGGAAGCGGTTGATGGCCACCACGCAAGGCAGGCCAAAGACGTTGGTAATGTTGCCCACGTGCTGAAGCAGGTTGGGCAGGCCTTTTTCCAGGGCCTCCAGGTTTTCCTGATTCAGTTCGGCCTTGGCCGCGCCGCCGTGGTGCTTGAGGGCGCGGGCGGTGGCCACCACCACCACGGCGGAGGGGGTGAGCCCGGCCAGGCGGCACTTGATATCCAGAAACTTTTCCGCCCCCAGGTCGGCGCCGAAGCCGGCCTCGGTGATGGCGTAGTCCCCCAGACGCATGGCCATGCGGGTGGCGATGACGCTGTTGCAGCCGTGGGCGATGTTGGCAAAGGGCCCGCCGTGGATGAAGGCGGGGGTGCCCTCCAGGGTCTGGACCAGATTGGGCTTCATGGCGTCCTTGAGCAGGGCGGCCATGGCGCCCTGGGCCTTCAGGTCGGCGGCGGTCACGGGCTTGTCGTCGTAGTTGTAGGCCACCACCATCCGGCCCAGCCGGGCCTTCAGGTCCATCAGGTCGGAGGCCAGGCAGAGCACGGCCATGATCTCACTGGCCACGGTGATGTCGAAGCCGTCCTCCCGGGGCACGCCGTTCATCCGCCCGCCCAGACCGTCCACCACATTGCGCAGTTGCCGGTCGTTCATGTCCACACAGCGCCTCCAGGTGATCTTTTTTACGTCGATACCCAGGGCGTTGCCCTGCTGGATGTGGTTGTCCAGCAGGGCGGCCAGCAGGTTGTTGGCGGCGCCGATGGCGTGGAAGTCGCCGGTGAAGTGGAGGTTAATGTCCTCCATGGGCACCACCTGGGCATAGCCGCCGCCGGCGGCGCCGCCCTTGACGCCGAACACGGGGCCCAGAGAGGGCTCCCGCAGGGCCACCAGGGCGTTTTTCCCAATACGCCGCAGGCCGTCGGCCAGACCCACCGTGGTGGTGGTCTTGCCCTCGCCGGCCGGGGTGGGATTGATGGCGGTCACCAGGACCAGCTTGCCGTCGGGCCGCCGGCTCTCCCGCAGGAGGCGGGAGTCGATCTTGGCCTTGTAGTTGCCGTAGAGCTCCAGGTACGGCTCGTCCACGCCCGCCCGGGCGGCGATGGAGCGGATGTCCTCCATCCGGTACTCCTGAGCGATCTCAATGTCGCTTTTGAACCCCATGCTTTCTCCTCCTAAATATATGCGTCATATGCGTCCGAAGCGCCATGTTTGGATAGGTAAATTATACCCTGCTCCCCGGGGGAAGTCAACGCGGCGAAAAACACAGGAAAAATGGCTCTTCCCTTTTTGTCTCTGGCCGATTAGAATAGAAGAAACTACATCTGCGGCAGCAGGGAAGGAGAGCAAAGGTATGGAACGACCGGTTTTGGTGGTCATGGCGGCGGGCATGGGGAGCCGCTATGGCGGGCTCAAGCAGTTGGACCCGGTGGGGCCCCACGGCCAGCTCATCATCGACTATTCGATCTACGACGCCCGCCGGGCGGGCTTTGACACGGTGGTGTTCGTCATCAAGCGGGAGCACGAGGCGGAGTTCCGCGCCGCAATCGGAGACCGGCTCGGCGGCGCGATGACGGTCAAATACGCCTTTCAGGCGCTGGAGGATCTGCCGGAGGGGGAGCGGGTGCCGGAGGGGCGGGTAAAGCCCTGGGGCACCGCTCAGGCCGTTCTGGCGGCCCGGCACGTGGTGGATGGGCCCTTCGCGGTGGTGAACGCCGACGACTACTACGGTCCCGAGGGGTTCCGGGCCGTTTACGACTATCTCACCGCCCACCCCGACGGGGCGGCGGGCTACGAGTACGCCATGGTGGGCTACCGGCTGGAGAATACCGTCACCGAGCACGGCTCGGTGTCCCGGGGCGTGTGCCGGGAGGACGAGGACGGCTACCTGGAGCGGGTCACCGAGCGCACCCGCATCGAGAAGGATGGGACGGCCATCCGGTACACCGAGGACGGCGGAGCCACCTGGACCGTCCTGCCGGGGGATACGGTGGTTTCCATGAATCTGTGGGGCTTTACCCGGAGCTATCTGGAGGAAGCCTGGGCCCGGTTCCCGGCCTTTCTGGAGCGGACCCGTGCGGAGAATCCCCTGAAGGGGGAGTATTACCTCCCCGCAGTGGTCAGCGCCCTCATTGACGAGGGCAAGGCCCGGGTAAAGGTCCTGCGAAGCCGGGACAAGTGGTACGGAGTCACCTATCAGGAGGACAAACCCACTGTGGTGGCCGCCCTAGCGGACATGACGGCCCGGGGTCTGTATCCTGAGCGGCTGTGGGAGCAGTAGAAAAACAGCGGGCCCCGCTTTTGCGGGGCCCGCTGTCTTTACGCTCGGAGGAAGGGACCGGCCAGCCGCCGAAACAGCCCCTGGGGCAGCTCCAGCACCAGCAGGATGCCCAATACGATGGCCACGGCGCTGCGCAGGGTGGTGCTCCCCTGCTGGGAAGCCAGAGCGGACCGGTCGGTGACCAGGTAGTAGGCCGTCCAGTAGATGCCCACGCCGGGGACCAGGGGGAAGATGCCGGGGACCAGGAACAGGGTGACCGGGCACCGGCGGACCACCGCCGACAGGCGGGAGAGGAAGACCACCAGCACCGTGGCGCAGAAGACGGCGGGAATGGCGGTCAGGCCCGCCGCCATCAGCAGCCGGTAGCACAGCCAACCGCAGCCGCCGATGACGCCGCAGCGGAGGTAGAAGGCGGCGGGCACGTGGAAGAGGACGGCGAAGGCGGCGGTACCGGCCCCGGCGGCGGCCACCTCCGGCAGAAGCGGAAGAAGGTTCACAGCAGCGCACCTCCCAGCAGCAGGTGATAGCCCGCCATGACCAGGCCCACGCCTGCGGCGATGCAGAAGGTGACCAGCAGAGCGTCCAGCATCCGGACCGCGCCGGCGATGTAATCCTGGTCGGCGATGTCCCGGATGGCGCTGGTGAAGGCCACACCGGGAATGAGGGGGATGATGGCGCCGATGGTGATGATATCCAGCCGTTCCCCCACCCCCGCCAGATAGACCAGCAGGGAGAAGAGGGTGACCAGAGCGCTGCCGCTGATGTTGGCGGCGATCTTGGACAGGCGGCCCCGCACCAGATAGAGCAGGTAGAAGTAGAGCAGCAGACCTGCCCCGCAGGAGACCAGGCAGTCGGCGGGGCCGCCCCCGAAGAGAAGGCAAAAGCAGCCGCTGCCTACGCCAGAGGCCAGAGTCTGGACCCACCGAGGGCGGCCGGGCAGGTCCCGGATGGCCAGCAGGCGCTGATAAGCCTGCCGGGGCGTACAGCGGCCCTGCTCGATCTCCCGGGAGAGCTGGTTGACGGCGGCCACCCGGTCCAGGCGGGCCCCGCTGAGGGGGATATGCCGGACCCGAGCGAAGGCCCGTTCCGTCTCATTCCCCGCCGTGAGGAAGATGCCGCTGCTGAGGACGAAGGCGTCGGCGGACGCCACGCCGTAGGCCCGGCAGATACGGTCGATGGTCTCCTCCACCCGGAAGATCTCCGCCCCGCTGGCCAGAAGGATCTCTCCGGCCAGGGCGGCGATGTCGGGCGCCGAGGCCCGCTGCTCCTGTTCCAATCGGTTCACCCCGCAAAACGTTTCCCTTTACTCCAGCATCATACACCAGAACGCCTCCGGCGGCAAGAGGGGAAAAACCGGGGAGGGGAGCGGATTCAGGCGACGGTGGCCACCAGGATGCGGATGCGCCCGCCCCCGGGACAGCCCAGCTCGTCGTACCAGCCCCTCATGGAGTAGTCCTCGGCGTTGATGGCGGACAGGGTGGTGGCATAGCAGCCGCTGGAGCCCTGAAGCAGCACCTGGACGTTCTCATCCAGCAGGTATTTCTGATTCCCGGCCATGGCGTACCGGTCGGAAAGCTGGGTCAGGGCGACCTTTTGGAGCTGTCGGATGGTTTTGAGGCTGCCGTCGTCGTAGAGGAACACCGCGCCGCCGGTGGAGACGCTGTAGGCGGTGGAGCCGCTGATGGTTCCGGCCGTCCCGCTGCGCAGGTACTGATAGGTGCCGGAGACGCTCATGCCCTCGGATGTGCTGTTGGCAGAGGTCAGATAGACGTAGTCCAGCGTGTCGCCGGTGGCCTCGTCCAGAATGAGCCGGTCGATGCAGCCGGAGGAATCCAGGGTGTAGTAGCGTACATGTTCGGATGGGAGCTTGACCCCGGCCAGACGGGAGGGGTAGATGCGGGCATAGCCGCCGCTGCTGTCGGTGTCCAGGATCTCCACGCCGGTGGCGAAGGGGTAGCCGGCGAAGTGGGCGCCGTCGCTGCTGACCGTGCCCGACAGGCTCTTGGTGGACAGGTACTTTACCACGGTGCCGGAGCGGCTGACCGCGGCGCTCACCAGCCGCCCGGCGGTGAGCTGGCTGCTGCTGTGATAGAAGGTGCGGACCGTGCCGTCGGAGCAGGCCACCTGGGTGACGATCTGCACGGAGGTGGTGTCGGAGAGGGAGGTGGACGAGGAGGAGGCGGCCTTTTCGCTGGAGACCACCACGCCGTAATAGACGCTGTCGCTGGCCTGGGCGGTGATCACGTCCACCACCTCGCCGTTCATGCCCAGCAGGAGGGTGACGGTGTCGCCGTCGGCAAAGCCGCCCTGGCTGGAGAGCTTGTAGGCGGCGGAGGAGGTGCCGATGTCGTAGGAAATGCCCGCCACCGTGACAGAGGAGGGGGCGGCCCGGTTGGGGGAGACGGCAGTGAGGGTGCCAGTGACCCGGCTGCTGTAGAGCCAGACGGTGCGCAGGTTGGCGTTATAGTAGTATACGTCGTACTGCTTCGCCGCCGACAGGTCGGAGGCGGAGCCGTTGCGGTAGACGGCGGCGTTTTCGGTGCGGAAGGGGAGCTCCAGGGAGCCGGAGGAGGCCACATAGGGGCCCTTGGTGCCGGCGGCGACCAGGGCGGAGTAATCCACTTCGCCGTTGGTGATGGTGTAGCCCAGGGTGGCGCCGTAGACCGAGCCGGAGCTGGTCTGGGTGGTGAGCAGGTTATAGAAGAGGGTCACGCAGTCCTGCCGGGTGAGGACCTGACCCTGCACGGCGGCCAGGTCGTCCAGTAGGCCGATGGCGCTGGATTTGGAGAGCTGCGCGGAGGGAAAGCTCCCGGCCAGGCTGCCCGAATCATAGCCCAGCAGCCGCAGGAGGGCGGTGCAGCCCTCCTCCAGGGTGATGGAGCTGTCCGGGCGAAAGGTGCCGTCCACATAGCCGTGAAACCAGCCCTGCTCTACGCCTAGCCTGATGTACTCGCCGGCCCAGTGGCTGCTCTTCACGTCCTTGAAGAGGGAGGAGCCGTAGCCACTGCCCACGGTACCCTGGTAGGCGGAGGCCGCCGTCATCATCTTGACAAATTCTGCCCGGGTCACCGGGGAGGAGAGGTTCATGTTCCCGTTTTCATCCCCCACCATAATGCCCAGGACCTTCACGGTCTCCAGAGCGGTATCCGTGCTCTGGGCGGCCAGGGCCCCGCTCCCCAGAGGGAGGACCAGACACAGGGCGGCGCACAGGGCGATCAAGCGATTTTTCATTCTTCGTTCACTCCTATCAGTCGTAGTGCAGCGCGTCGATGGGGTTGAGGGCGGCGGCCTTTTTGGCGGGCAGGTAGCCGAAGAGGATGCCGATGCCCACCGAGATGCCGAAGGCCAGCGCCACCGCGCCCGCACTGGGCGAGACGGTGAGGGTGGCCTCCATCAGGCTGGTGACCACGCGGGTGGCCGCCGCCGACAGGCCGTAGCCGATGAGAATGCCGATGATGCCGCCCAGCGCGCTGGTACAGGCCGCCTCGATCACGAACTGCTGCATGATATACCGTTCCTTGGCGCCGAGGGATTTGCGGATGCCGATCTCCCGGGTGCGCTCGGTGACGGAGACCAGCATGATGTTCATAATGCCGATGCCGCCCACCACCAGAGAAATGGCGGCAATGCCCGCCAGGACCAGCACCAGCAGGTTGATCATGCGGGTCATGGTCTCCAGCATCTCGGACATGCTGGTAACGGTGTAAAAGTCGTCGCTTTCGAAGAACTCGTACAGGGCATCCTCCAGAGCGGCCTTGCTCTCAGACAGAAAGTCCTCGTCAGGAACGGTGACCACATAGCTGGAGACGCGCCCGGAGATGCGGGAGGCGGTGGAGTAGGGGAGGAAGAGGCAGTCGTCGGCGCCCCCTTCCTCCAGTTCGTCGGTCTGCTGCTCAAGAACGCCCACGATGGTCAGGCTCTGGCCGCCCACCCGCAGGGTCTGGCCCACGGCGTTCCCGCCGAAATAGGCCTGGTCCAGGTAGGCCCCCACCACGCAGACCTTGGTGCGGGTGGCGATGTCGCTGTACTGCAAGCCGCGGCCCCGGGAGACCTCATACCCCTGGATGGAGAAGTAATCCTCACTGACGCCGGTAACCGAGGAGCTGGTGGTGTCGGCGCCGACCTTTACTGAACCGGACAGGCTGGCGGTGGGGGAGCAGAGATCCAGGTACTGGCTGTTTTCGGCCACGATGCCGTAAACGTCCTCCACCTCCATGGTGCGGGTGGAGCCCCGGGACAGGACCATGACGGTGAGGGTGTTGGTGCCCATGCTGGAAAAGCTGTCGGAGACATAGCCCTCCAGGCCGTTGCCCAGGCCCACGATGACGATGACCGCCGCCACGCCGATGATGATGCCCAGCATGGTCAAAAGCGTGCGGGTCTTGCTGGAGACGATGTTCTTGACGGCCAGGGAGAGAGATTCCAGGATATTCAAGCCGATGCGCCTCCTCCCGTTCCGGCGGCCCTGGGGGTGACGACCGCCTCGGGCGCGTTGGAGGGCCCGTCGTAGACCACCCGGCCGTCCTCCAGCCGGATGATGCGCTGAGCCTGGACGGCGATGGAATTGTCATGCGTGATCAGGACCACGGTGTTGCCCGCGGCGTGGAGCTCCTGGAGGAGGGAGAGGACCTCGCGGCCCGTCTTGGAGTCCAGGGCGCCGGTAGGCTCGTCGGCCAGAATGACCGCCGGCTCGCCCACCAGGGCCCGGGCAATGGACACCCGCTGCTGCTGGCCGCCGGAGAGCTGGCTGGGCTTGTGCTTGAGCTTGTCACCCAGCCCCACCCTCTCCAGGGCGATTCTGGCCCGCTCCCGGCGCTCTGCACGGGGCACGCCGGCATACATCAGCGGGACCTCCACGTTTTCCACCAGATTCAGCTTGGGCAGCAGGTTGTACTGCTGGAAGATGAAGCCCAAACGCGCATTGCGGATCTCGGCCAGCTTGTTTTTGTTCATCTGGCCCACATCCCGGCCGTCCAGCAGATAGGTCCCCTCAGAGGGGACATCCAGACAGCCGATGATGTTCATGCAGGTGGACTTGCCGGAGCCGGAGGAGCCCACGATGGCCACAAACTCACCCTTGCGGATCTGAAAGGAGATGTGGTCGGCGGCCACCACGGTGGTGTCTCCCATATGATAATATTTGCAGACGTCCTGAAATTCGATGAGCGCATTCATATCAGAACCCTCCCGGCGCGCCGCCCATGCCGCCGCCACCGCCGCCGGGCATGCCGCCTCCGCCGGGGATGCCTCCGCCGGGCATCATGCCCATCTGGAAGGTGTTGCCGGAGGAGGTGGTGGGGATGTAGGCCACTGTGTCGCCCTCCTGCAGGCCGGAAGTGATCTCCAGGTAGTTGTCGTCACGGATGCCGACGGTGACCTGGACCGAGACGTAGCCGCCGCCCTGCTGACTGGCGGAGGCATCCGACTCACCGGAGGCGCCGTTGGCGGCGCTGGGGGAATCGGCGGTGACCAGCACCAGGCTGCCCCGCATGAGAGCGGCGGAGGGAATGGCCAGCACGCCCTCGGCGCTTCCCAGAACGATGGTGGCGTCGGCGCTCATGCCGGGAAGAAGGCCGTCGGTCTCGTCGATGCGGATGGTGACGGGGTAGGTCGTGACGCCGCTGGAGGAGGTGCCCGCCACGCTGACCTTGGTGACCACGCCCTTGTAGGTCTGATCGTCCACGGCGTCGGCCGTGATGGAGACGGTCTGACCCACGGCGATGTCGGCAATGTCCAGCTCATCCACGCTGAGGGTCATGGTCAGATAGGACAGATCGTAGATGGAGCACAGGACCTGGTTGGACTCGGAGGTCTCTCCGGCCTTGTAGTTCTTGTCGATGATGGTGCCGGAGATGGGAGAGGTGATGGTATAGTCGGCCAACTGGTCGTACTGGGATTCCAGAGAGAGCTGGGCGCTGCGCAGGGATTCAGAGGCGCTTTGGATCTCATCGGCCAGGGTGTCGCTGGACAGGACGAGCAAAAGCTGGTCCTTGTCCACCCAGTCTCCCTCGGAGACGCGGAGGGAGGCCACCTCGCCGGAGATTTTGGCCGTGACCGCAGCCTCGTCCGCGTACGCGAAGGTGCCGCCGGAGCTGCTGCCCACGCCGGCGATCTCGGCGGAGGCGCTCTGGCTGGTGGAGATGCCGCCGGGGTTGGACACGTCGATGGTCACCTCGCGCACGATCCGGTTGCCGCTGAGCACGGTGTCGACGGCGGAGATCTTGCTCACCGTGCCGTTCAGGGTCTCAAAGGTGCTGTCCAGGGTGACGGAGGCGGTCTGGCCCAGGGAGAAGCCGGCGGCGTCGTCGGCGGGGAAGGGGACGGTGAGGCCCATCACGTCGGAGTTGCGGATGGTGGCCACCGTCTGGCCCGCCGACACGTCGTCGCCCACCTCCACGTCCAGAGCGATCACCCGGCCGGAGGCGGTGGCAGTGAAGTTCAGATCCTCCTGGTTTTTGAGCTTGTTGTTGTAGCTGCGCTGGGACTGATTCAGGGAGATCTCCGCCTTCTCCAGGGAGCTGGAGGCGTTGGAGGAGTCAATGGTGTAGAGGACGGTGCCCTCCTCCACCTGGTCGCCCTCTTCAAATTCGGCGGTGAGGATGGTGCCCTCCAGCAGGGTGGTGACTGAGTAGGAGTTGGCGGCCTCCAGCGTGCCGCTGCCGGTGATGGAGGCGGTGATGTTACGCCGCTCTACGGCGGCGGTGGTATAGGCGCTGCTGGCCGACGGTGCGGCGGAAGCCTTGGTGCGGCCGAAGGCGAACCGGAGGCCGCCGCCCGCGATGGCGCACACCAAGACCAAGGCCACCAGCTTTTTTTCAGGTCCCTTTTTTCTGCTTGGCTTGACCGCGGCGCCGCCGGAGGGGGTCTGCGTGGGTGCCGGATTCTGTCCCAGGTTGAGTTTCATTGCTTCAGCCGTCCTTTCCATATCAGGCTATTTACGTTGATTGATTGTACGGACGGAATCTAAACACAGGGGGTGGAAAATCAAAACAAATTCGAAACAGATTGCAAACAATCCCAAAAGCCCTCCAGACGCACAGCGCCTGGAGGGCTTTTCCGTTCAGCGGTTCAACCGGTAGCCCGCGCCCCAAACGGTCTCAATGAGCTTGGGGTGAGACGGGTCGTCCTCGATCTTTTCCCGGATACGCCCGACGTGGACGGTGACGGTGGCGCTGTCCCCCACATAGTCGTAGCCCCAGATCGTCTCGAAGAGCTGCTCTTTGGAAAAGACGATGTTGGGGTTCTCCGCCAGGAATTTCAGCAGAGCGAACTCCCGGTTGGGCATCTTCAGCTCCCGTCCGCCCTTGTAGACCTTCCAGCTCCGGGGCAGGATGTGCACATCGCCCACGGTGATGGCGTCCTGCTCCGCCTGTCCGCCCCCGCCGCCGGTGAGACGGGCGTACCGGCTCAGGTGGGATTTCACCCGGGCCACCAGCTCAGCCGGATCGAAGGGCTTGGCGATATAGTCGTCGGCGCCCAGTCCCAGCCCCCGAATCTTATCCACCGAGTCGGTGCGGGCGGTGACCATCAGGATGGGCACATCGATCCGGTCCCGTACCCGCCGGCAGATGTCGTAGCCGTTGCAGCCCGGCAGCATCAGGTCCAGGAGCAGCAGGTCGTATCCGCCCCGAAGAGCCTCCTCAGCCGCCGCCTCGCCGTCGGCGATCACCGTGGTCTCGAAGCCCTCGATCTCCAGGTAGTCCCGTTCCAGCATGGCAATCTCGCTGTCATCCTCGATGATCAGAATTTTGCTCATGGTCAAACCTCCTCTTCACAGGGCAGGGCGATTTCGAACACCAGCCCATGGTCATTCCGGGCGGCGACGGTCCCACCGTGCGCCTCCACGATATACTTGACGATATACAGCCCCAGGCCGCTGCCCTCGCCGCCCCGGCTGCCCCGGGCCTGATCCCCCCGCCAGAACTGCTCAAAGAGGTGGGAAAGCTGCTCCTCCGGCACCCCGGCGCCGTTGTCGGCAAAGCGCAGACGTTCGGTGTCCCGCTCCCGCCATACGGTCAGGGTGAGCTCCAGCGGGGCGGCCCCCGCGTAGCGCAGCGCGTTGTCCGTCAGATTGGTGAGCACCCGGTAGATCTGCTCGGTGTCGATGCGGACGGGGTGGGGGGCGGGAGCGCCCTGCACCAGAATATGTCCGCCCTTGGCCTCCAGCTCGCCCTGGACATCCTCGGCAAACCTGCGCACGAAGCTGCCCAGGTCGGCCCGCTCCGGAAAGAGAGGGAGATTTCCGGTCTCCATTTTGGAAAAGTAAAACAGCCGCTGGAGCAGGATGTCCATATCGCAGGCCTTGCGGTAGGCCACGTCCAGGTACTGCCGCTGCTTCTCCGGCGTGTTGGCTACCCCGTCCCGCAGACCCTTGATGTAGCCCTTCACCGACGTCAGCGGCGTGCGCAAATCATGGGAGATGCCGGCCACCAGATCGGTCCGGGCCTGCTCGTAGGCGGCATTTTTCTCCCGTTCGGCCAGCAGATGGCGCTGCATGTGGTCAAAGGCGGCGCAGACGGAGGCAAATTCATCCTTGCCGTGGTAGTCCACCGGCCGGGACAGGTCGCCCTGCTCCACCCGCTGTGCGGCGTCGGCCAAGGCGTTGACGGGGCGCATGAGCTGTTTGACCTGGTGGTTGGTAAAGATCAGACTGAGCAGGACGATCAGGACGATGGCGGTCAGACCGCTGGCGATCAGAGCCAGCATGACGGCCTCGGACTGAGGGCGCTGGCGGCCAAAGACCTCGGGAATATGGGGGCGGGACATGGCGACGATTGTGTAGGGGCCGTTCTGCGTGCCGATCATCAGGATGCCGTCGTTCTGGATCGTGTGTGTGCCGTTGGGGGGCCAGACCGCGTCGGCGGAAAAGCGCTGGTAGGCGTCCTCCTGGAAGGGGTCCAGGGAGGAGTACAGCTCCCGACCGTTTTGGCAGACCCGTAGATGGTAGCCCAACTCGCGCAGTTGAGCGTCCAGCCGTCCCCAATCCGTGCCGCTGCTGTCGCTCAGAAGGGTCTGTACCTGCTCCGCCCGGTCGTCTATGGCCGAGCGGGACCACTCCTGATAACGGTGCGTGACCCACCCCATGACACCGCCGCTGACCACCAGCAGCGTCACCAGCGCCGCCAGTACGGTGAGCGTATGGTAGACAAAAATTCGCCTCTTCACAGACCATTCCTCCAGCATCTGCGTTCTACCTGATCATAATGCGTACGAAAAAAGCCCAAAGCCTTGCACCTTCCGGTGGAGCAATCCGGCGCTCCAGCGGAAATACGCATTGTAACCGGTTTATTCCGTGGACATTATCATAGAGGAAAAATCTAAACAGGGAAATAGGCAAATCTAAACTTTTCTTAAACGATGAGCGGTGAGGGAGTTGAGATCGGCTATTGACGGCGGTAAAAAAATGTGGTATCTTAATTAACTGTTAGGGCTGTGAACGGCCCGTATGCGGCGGTGGCTCGGGAAGAGCAGCCGGCCGGCAGGAGTTCACCCTGCACGCAGAGTTTTATATGCTGGTATGGCTCAGTCGGTAGAGCGACGCACTCGTAATGCGTAGGTCGCCGGTTCGAATCCGGCTACCAGCTCCAAACTCCCCGAAAACAAGTGTTTTTGGGGAGTTTTACTTTGTCGTTACCGCTGCCGACACCCTGCGCTGCTATGAGCGCATCGGTCTGATCCCGCCGGTGCCCCACAGCAAAAGTGGCATCCGGGGCTACGACGAGGCGTCCTGCGGCTGGATCGAGTGGATGAAGTCTATTACAAGGGCTCCCCCAAAGGGGTAAACAAAGGCCGGGACCTGTGTGGACAGGTCCCGGCCGCTTTGCAATTCGGGGTTTGCTCGGGCGCCCCAAAAAGCCGAACCCGAAGATCACGTTGCTGATGAGCACCGCTGTCGCCCCCTGCCAGGACCGCTTCACGGCTCGCCCCGGTCCGGGTCCAGGAACCGGAGCAATTCCTCCATGCCGTCCCCTCGGAGCGAGCTCACGCGGAAGATGGGGTCCGCGCCGGCCAGCTCCAACAGTTCCTCCGCCTGGCGGCACTGCTCCTCAGCGGCGATGTCGGCTTTGGTCACCACCCCGGCCGTGGGGATGGGAAAGGCGGCGGCCTGGCCGGGGGAAAACAGGAACCGCTGGGCGGTAGCGGGGCTGTTGACAAAGCCCACTTAGCGCCGGAAATATGATATAATGAAAAAAGAGCGGAGAGGAGGATGGGAATGCAACTGAAGCTGCACATGGTAACGATAGAAGATTTGGTCCCGGAGGGACACTTTCTGCGAAAAC
>ERZ781272.241-NODE-241-length-58471-cov-39.426459_pt1 | contig 58471 bp, 55 predicted proteins | sample MGYA00375850_ERZ781272 | MGnify/ENA primary metagenome ERZ781272 (study PRJEB29790, sample SAMN06051246) | human gut metagenome | host: Homo sapiens | place: USA: Cincinnati, Ohio | collected 2013-06-21 | study: EMG produced TPA metagenomics assembly of the Gut...
CATTCCCCCACGCGTGTTTCTCTTGCTTCGTTCTCTTTGCATCGAGCAAAGAGAACGAAGTCGCGTCAGCGAAACCTGAATCACAATGAGAGTAATAAGACTGACTTCCCCTGACGCTAACCATGCTTTTTTGTGCACTGTTTTCTTCGACTTGATCGACAAGCTGAGACTGCTGCAGAAGAATCTGTAGCAGTTTTCTTTTTTGATCCGATACCCTTGACAATCTAACACCTGTTCGGTATACTAAACCTAACAAATGTTAGGTGATGATTCATATGGATACCCGGGAAAAAATTCTGGAGGCCGCACTGAGCCTGTTTTCCAAAAAAGGCTATCATGCCGCCTCGATCCGCGATATCTGCAGGGAGGTTGGGATCAAAGAGAGCTCCGTCTACTATCACTTTGCAAATAAGCGGGCAATTTTGGATGCCCTTCAAGCGCGCTTTATTCAGAAGTCAGAGGGCCTAATGGTCTTTATGCGGCAGGCATCCGCCCAGATCGCCTCGATTTCCAGAGAAAGCTTTTTGGCCGTTGGGGACGCATATATCCAACGATACCTCTTGGATGATTTTATCCTCGCATTCCTGAGGATTCTGATGATCGAGCAGGGTGACGATGAAGCCCTGCGGGCATTGTATCGGGAGTGGTTTTTGGAGCGGCCCATCACGTTCCAGTCCCAGCTGTTTTCCCTGCTCATCGAAGAAGGCGTTTTACGAGCAGCAGACTGCCGCACCCTTGCCATCGCTTACTACGCGCCCGTTTTCTATCTATTGCAGCGTTATCTGCTGACGCCGGGCGCAGGACAGGATGACCTGCTGCGCGACGCGCAGCTCCATTTCGCACATTTTTGGAATACCTATCAGGAGCGTGCAACATGAAACATGTCATTGTTACCGGCGCCGCACAGGGCATCGGCTATTTTTTCGCTGAAGAACTGCTCGCCAAGGGATATGTCGTTACTGTTTTGGATTTGGAGCCAGAACGGTTGGCCCCACTTGCGGAAAAATTCGAAAACCTGCTTGCCCTGCAGTGCGACGTACAGAATGCGCAACAGATCAACATCGCTGTTCAAAAAGCCATCTCCACCTTCGGCCCGCCTGTATGCGCTGTACACAACGCTTGTCTGTGTCCGTTCGGGCCAGTGGAAGGAACGCCGGAGACTCGCTTCCGGGATGCCTACGAGGTCAATACCCTTGGCGCGCTCCGGCTTTCAAAAGCGGTTCTGCCCTATATGAAGGAGCAGCGTGGCGGCAGGATTATTTTTACGAGCTCCGGCGTTGGCGTGACCGGCTTTGCGGGTATCAGCCCTTATGCCTCCAGCAAGGGCGCAATCGAATCGCTTGCCAAATGCCTCGCGATCGAATATGCGGATTGGGGGATCACATTCCATCTCTTTCATCCGCCGCTGACGCACACCGCCTCCTCCGCTCCTTTGCCCGTTCCCAAAGAGATGATGGCCAGCCCGGAAGCCGTTGGAAAAGGCTTGGCCAGGCATATGGGAGATCAATCGTTTGTAATCTGCCACAGCTTTTCACAGCGGCTGCAAACCGGGCTCTGCTACCACTTTCCGTTGGCAATGGGGCGGATGATGAGCCGGATGACGGCGCGGTATCAAAAAACGCAGCAAACGGGTGAGTGAAAACATCCTGCAACCTGCCCTTCTACGAGATGTAGATGGAATCAGGCAAAAAATCCGGCCCGAAAGAAAACTCTTTCCAGCCGGGCTTTTTGATGAGCACGCTTGATTCTAAGGCACCTGTCCGCTCATTTGATACGCTTAAAAATCCCGCACAACTTTCTCTTTACATGGGTAAAACAAAAAAGCGCACTGCAAACTGTAAACATACAAATTTGCAGCGCGCTCAAATTCTATCTTTGGCAGGGAATCATTCCTGCCCTTTCTTTTTGTAATACATCCGCTGGAACGCTTTGACGATCTCCACAATCGGGATGATCAAAAACGCCAGCAGCATTGCCTCGAAATACTCCGCCGCCGTCAGGGGGACAAGCCGGAAGGCCTCCGCCAAAAAAGGCACATAGATCACTGTTGTCGTCAGCAGGACGGAGAGCACCATCGCGCCGTAGAGCACCCAGTTGTGACTGCCGCGCGCGCCCATGGCCAGAACGGAACCGTGCTGCGAACGCATATTGAAGGCGTGAAACACCTCGCACATGGAAAGCGTTAAAAACGCCATCGTGATCGCGTGGTTGTGCAGCCCTGTCATATCGTCAACATTGTTGTAGCCGAGCGCATAGGCGAAGATGGTCTGTTCCGCGATCAGGACACCCTGGTACAAAAGCTCCGGCCCAAGTCCGCCTGCAAAAACGCCGTCGGATGAATTGCGGGGCTTGCGTTTCATCAGGTCACGCTCGCCGCGCTCCATGCCGAGGCCGATGGCCGGGATGCTATCCGTAATGAGATTGATCCAGAGCAGATGGACGGGCAAGAGGATTGTAAAAGGCCCGCCCGTCAGCGCGCCGAGCCCGACGGTTGCCACTAGGATGCAGAGGACCTCGCTGAGGTTGGAGGAGAGCAGGAACTGAATCGTCTTGCGGATATTGTCGTAAATCCGCCGGCCTTCCTCCACTGCGGAAACAATGGTGGCAAAATTGTCGTCCGCAAGCACCATATCGGCCACATTTTTCGTCACGTCCGTACCGGTAATGCCCATCCCGATTCCGATATCCGCCGTTTTAATCGCGGGCGCATCGTTGACGCCGTCGCCCGTCATCGCGGTGACCATGCCGCGCTTTTTCCAGGCGCTTACGATGCGCACCTTATGCTCCGGCTGCACGCGTGCATAAACGGAATAGTGATCCACTTGGCGTTCGAAGGTCTCATCGTCCATCTCGCTGAGCTGCGCGCCAGTGATTGCCTGGCTGGCGTCTTCGACGATTCCAAGCTCTTTTGCAATTGCCACGGCGGTATCGAGATGGTCACCCGTAATCATAATCGGGCGGATTCCCGCCTCGCGGCACTCCGCCACAGCCGCCTTCACCTCCGGCCGGACGGGATCGATCATACCGGTCAATCCGATGAATACAAGCTCCTGCTCCAGCTTCTCCGGCTCGAAGGAGGCAGGCAGGCTGTCATACGGGCGGAAGGCAGCGGCCAGCACACGCAGCGCTTTGTCCGCCATCGCCTTATTTTGCCGCAGGATTTCCTCGCGTTTTTCCTGCGTCAGCGCGACTTCTTTGCCGCCCTCCCAGATCTTTGTGCAGCGGCTGAGCACCACATCGGGCGCGCCCTTGGTATACTGGACAATTTTCCCCTGAGCCATCTGATGGAGCGTGGACATCATCTTCCGCATGGAATCGAACGGTGCCTCTCCCACGCGTGGGGAGGCCTTTTTCAATTCGTTTTTATTCAGGGAAAGCGACAGGCCATAGGAGACGAGTGCCGCCTCTGTGGGCTCGCCGGCAACGGTTCCGTCAGCCTGCACCTCTGCGTCCGTGCACAGCGCCATCGCAGTGGCGAGCAGCGTCTCGTCCGCCCCAAAATGCTCGACGACGGTCATCCTGTTCTGTGTTAGCGTTCCGGTTTTATCCGAGCAGATGATCTGCGCACAGCCCAGCGTTTCCACGGCGGTGAGCTTCCGGATGACGGCATTGCGCTTGGACATATTCGTCACACCGATGGAAAGAACGATTGTCACCACTGCGGCCAGACCTTCCGGAATGGCTGCGACCGCAAGGCTGACTGCAATCAGGAAGGTATCCAGAATCGCCTGCAGGTGGAAGTCATGCCCGCGCAGCAGGCCGAATACAAAAATAAAGACGCAGATGCCCAGCACCAGCCAGGTCAGAATTTTACTCAGCTGCGTCAGTTTCTTCTGGAGCGGCGTCTCGCCGTCCTCCGCCTGGGTAATGGCAGAGGCAATCTTGCCCATTTCGGTGTGCATGCCCGTCGCCGTAACAACCGCTTTTCCCCGCCCATAGGCAACCGTGCTGCCCATATAGGCCATGTTTTTGCGGTCTCCGAGCGCCACGTCCTGCCCCTTGGGCGTCAGTTTGTCCACAAGCTTGCTCACAGGGACGCTCTCGCCCGTGAGAGCGGACTCCTCAATCTTCATGCTCGCGCATTCAAACAGCCGGCAGTCCGCGGGCACTGCATCGCCCGCTTCTAACAGGAGCACGTCCCCCACGGCAATCTCCTCGCTCTTGACAGTGACGATCTCGCCGTCGCGCAGCACTTTGCTTGTAGCAGCCGCCATCTTCTGGAGCGCCTCAATCGCCTTTTCCGCCTTGCTCTCCTGATAAACGCCCAAAACCGCATTCAGGATTACGACCACCAGGATGATGATGACATCCGCGTAGCCTTCCTTCTCATGGCTGAGCGACGCTGTTACAGCGGATACGACCGCCGCGCCGATAAGGACAAGGATCATGGGGTTCAAAAGCTGCTCAATAAACCTGCGCAGCAACGATTTCTTTTTGGCCTCCTCCAGCTTGTTTTTTCCGTCGCGTGCGAGGCGCTGGGAAGCCTGTGCGCCGCCGAGCCCGTTCGGCGTGCTTTCCACTGCGGAAAATACATCGGAAATATTTTCCAGATAGTATTTTTTCATCTGCGTTTCCGCCTTCCTTCCGTTGTGTTCAAACAGCAATCTGGCAATCTATCGTAAACCGTCCTAAGACGGATTTTTCCCCCAAAAAATCAAAAAATCCTCCAGCAGAGATGAATCTGCTGAAGGTCTTGCTTCCATTTTCATGGACCGCCGCCAGGCGCATCTACGCGCCGTGTGTTGACAGGCGATTGATAAGCTACTCCCCTTCACCGGCCCCGCCGGGAAAGCGATATCGTTTTATATTTTTATTATAGCATAATTTTCGACAATGTCAATCTCACCGTTCAAAATTTAAAATCCATTCACATTTCTTTGATGGAAAAGCGTAAAGAAAACAGAATCCCGCCCAAGATCGAGTATATTCATATAAAAAATGTCGTTCAAAACAAAAATAAAACGAAGTGGGAAGATAAATCGTATAAATTGACTTTTCCAGACATTGATGTTATACTAAAAAAGGCATACAACATTTTTCAAACAAATATGATTGGAGGCCCTATTTATGAAACGAATCGTTTGTCTGATTCTCGCCTGTCTTGTCACACTTTTTGCCCTTTCCGCCTGTAAAAAGAAGGGTCCGACCATTACTGGAAACGACGGAGAGACCTACGAGCAAGTGGTTGACAAGGATGGAAATCCCGTTACGGATACTGCTGGAAACCCTGTCGTTGTGGCGCCGAAATCCACCGATGAATCGGGCAATGAAAAAGAGGATGCCACCCAGAGCCTGACCATTCCTTACATTGCATCCTCTGGAAAGACGATCGAAGCTCCCGGATATCGCATGGATATCCCAAAGGATTGGGAGAGAAAAAACACCTCTGTCGATCCGCTTCTGGAAAATAAGGACGAAACACTCCAGATCTCCATCATGGACAAAAGCGCGGTCACCAACGACCGGAAGGCATATGCTGAAACGACCCGTAACAGTCTCATACAAGCCGGAAACACGCCCAGCGAGATCACAGAGACGACCATCGCCGGCCATCCGGCCAGCAAATTTACATCCTCTGTCAAGGTGGAGGAAAACACGGTTCGCGGAGCTGTTTTCTATGTGGTAGAAAACAACGGCAAAATATTTGTGCTCTCCGGTACCGCTAAGGACGAGGAAATTTTTAAAACGGCAGATTTTGATGCCATTTTTAATACCATTCAATTCAAATAATGTGCTATGCTAAAAGGCAGTTGACAAAGAAAAAGGGGAGTTCATCATGCGACGAATACTTTGTTTGCTGCTGGCCGGGATTGCCCTTTTAGGCCTGTTGACAGCCTGCTCCAAAGAGAAAACGGAAACGGAGCCCTCTTCCGAGCCTGATTCCGTTTCCATCCAGGTGGAAACTACCGCCGCAGAACTGATAAGCGGAGAATATTTTGCAATGGAAAACATCCCAGGCTGGGAGAGTGGGAAAAGCAAAAACGCGGTGCAGCAAAAGGACTCGACTGCACAAATGGATATCGTCGTCCTCGGTAGCCTTGAGCCGAATCCGGCCGCTTATCTGCAAAAATTTCACGACACCTATCGGGACGGCGGCTTGGGAAAAAATTTAACCGAAGTAAAAACCGTCTCCATCGGGGGAATCGGCGCCGCCTATTTCCAATTTGAGGATACCGTCTCCAAAGAAGGAACCGTCAAGGCGGTTTACTGCCTGAATAAAAACAAGAAAACCTATCTCATCACCTGCTGGGCCGTAGGCTGGGAGGATTTCAATCAGGCGAATTTTACCACCCTGATCGAGCAGATTCAATTCCAATAAAAAGCAAATCCTGATGATAAAGGCTGGACGGCCTGCTGCGGCGCGGGATGATGCGCGTTCAAGGCAGGCCGTTTTCTTGGCAGGAAGGCATGGGAAGCTTCATGAGTGTATATTTAATTTCCGAGCCCGCGCGTATCCAAGCGCTCTTTGGAAACTGGCCGGAAACTTTTATCTGGTCCTATCTGCAGGGCTGCATGGGCTCGGCCTGGGCCGACGATACCCGCTCTCCGCGTTCGGCGAAAATTATGGTGGGCGATTTCTGCCTATTCGCAGGGATTCCCGACACAGAGCTGATCCTGCACAGGCCGGAAGGCTGGGCAGACCGCTTTCTCATTCTGGTGCCGCAGAATGAAGCATGGGGCCGGATCATCGAGCAGGCCTGCGGAGCACACGTTGTAAAAATCGTCCGCTATGCCACCCAAAAGGATCCCTGCCTGTTTCACCGCGAAACGTTGGAGCGTCTGGCATCGTCGGCCGGGCCCGAATTTCATCTGCAGAGGATCGACGAAACGCTTTTTGGGCAACTCCGGGAAAACGAGTGGTCGCGGGACCTCTGTTCTCAATTTATGGATTTTTCCGATTACCAGAGGCGCGGCATCGGCGTAGCGGCGATTGTCAATGGAGAACCGGTTTCCGGCGCATCCTCTTATACGGTCTATCAGGGCGGTATCGAAATCGAGATTGACACGCGGGAGGATTTCCGTAGAAGAGGGCTTGCTACAGCATGCGGATCCAGGTTGATTCTGGATTGCCTGGACCGAGGGATGTACCCAAGCTGGGACGCGCATAACTGCGCCTCCCTCGCCCTTGCCGAAAAGCTAGGATATCAGCTTGACAGGCCCTATCCCGCATACGAATGGTATCCCAGCGTATAAGCAAACCAAAACAGAAGCAGCTTACAGCAAAAATTTTCTCGCTGTACGCTGCTCAGCCTGCTGAACAAGGGAAGAATTCCGCTCGAAAAAAGCTCCCAGCCACACGGATCCTATCCGCGGCTGGGAGCCCTTTATCTTCCTTCAGCAAATCAGGGTTTCACGAACGAACAGCTCGGTCAGCAGCTTGCCCGCCTCTGCCGCGGTAAAACCGCCAGGGGAGACGCGGAAATTCTTAACGTCTTCCCAGCGTGCGCAATAGCGATCCACCTGCCCAGGCGTCATACGGACGCATGATACATCCGTCAGACGCTCGATCACGTCCATAAGCATTTCCCGATCCGTCCCCAGCACCTGATAATACTCCTGCGCGCGCGCCGGCTCAAACTGCTCGCCGCGTGCGAGGAAGGCCGGCAGGAAAGCCGTGCAGGCACGCCCGTGCGGAATGCCAAAATCCTCCGTGAGCACATAGCCAAGCGGATGGGGAAACGCTGTCCCGCACGCGCTGAGCACGATTCCCGCATAGAGGGAGCCATAGTAGAGCCGCTCACGCATCTTTGGATCCGGCAGATGCGTATTTTTATCAAGCCAGACAAGGCCGTTCCACAAAAGCGGCAGGCCTTTCACCGCAAAGAGCTTTACCGGATCGCTGAGATGCGGGTTAAACCAGCCCTCCGTCGCGTGGGCGAAGGCGTCAAGGGCGGTGGAAACCGTCACGCCGAAAGGCGCGCTGTGCGTATAAACCGGATCTGCAAAGGCGATGCGCGCATAGCAGTCCGCTCCGGAAATGCTCTTTTTGCGCCCGCTCTCATCCATGGTCAGCACGGAAACAGGCGACACCTCGCTGCCGGTGCCTGCCGTTGTGCCGATTAAGACCAGAGGAAGCGGTGGATTTCGATATTCTCTCTGGAAAATATCCATCGGCGCAAGAGACTCGTTGGCCGCAAAGATTGCGGTGGCCTTCGCGGCGTCGAGCGGAGAGCCGCCCCCGATGCCAACGATAAATTCCGCACGGACGCTGCGCGCGACAATCCCCGCCTCATGGCAGGCGGAAACCAGCGGGTTTGGGCCAATCCCGTCATAGACCGACCAGCCGATTTCCCACAGGTCCAGCGCTGCTGTCACATCGGCCAGCGCGCCGCTCAATTTTGCCGACGATCCACCGGTAACAATCAAGCACCGCTTGCCGAGCGTGCGCAACAGCGTGGAATTGCGCGCGACAGCCCCCTCTCCGCTGACAACATGCACTGGCATATGAAAGTTGAAATTCATCTGGAAACCTCCCTCTCAATCAGGGCTGCCTAATCATATCCGCAGCTCTGAAAGTCTGTTTTTTCGTGATATCACAAATGCATTGCGCAAGTGATTGAATGTTTGATTTCGTAAATTTATTATACCATACCCCGTGCAAAAAGCGAACTTGATTTGACGAAACAGGAAGTTTCTTCCTTTGTTTGTTAAATTTTTATTTAACGACAAAATGATTGAATATTCCTGCGATATCCTATAAAATAGGATTGGATAATCAGGCGGAGGAGAGGTCTTTTTGCAGAATACACACAAAAAAAGAACCGTTTTGACCGTCCTGCTTCTGGGCGCCGCTATGTTGCTGCTGATTCTTTTGATTGCTCTGGATCTTGGGAAAGGGCAGAAGGAAGCGCCCTTCGAACAAAGCGGCATCTCCATGGGCACCGTCGTCTCTGTCCAGCTCTATGGGAGGGATGGCGAGAAAACGGCGGGACAGCTCTTTTCAGAATTTGACACGCTGGAAAAGGATCGGCTGTCCTGGCGGCTGGAGTCCTCAGATATCGCACGCATCAACGCTTCGTCCGGCTCGCCTGTTTCCATCAATGAGCAGACCGCCGCCTATTTGAAAAAAGCAATTGAGGTCAGTCAAAAAAGCGATGGCGCCTTTGACTGCACGCTGGGCGCTTTGACAAAGCTCTGGGACATTGGCGGCGAAAATGCCCGCGTGCCTGCGCAGGCGGAGATAACCGACGCTTTACAGACCGTCGGTTATCAAAAATTTTCCCTGCACAATGGGCAGGCGGCGCTATCCAAAGGCCAGGCCCTGGATCTCGGTGCGATCGGCAAGGGGATTGCCTGTGATGAGGCCCAAAAAATATTGGAGCAATCCCGCCTTTCCGGCGCAGTGGTTTCCGTAGGCGGCAGCATTCTTCTTTGGGGCGACCGGCCCGGCGGGGGCGACTGGAAAGTCGGCGTGCGCGACCCGCGCGGCGAGGCATCAGATCAGCTGGGTTCGTTTTCCCTTGCGGAGGGCTTTGTTTCGACCAGCGGCGACTATGAACGCACCCTGACCGAAAACGGAAAGACCTATCACCATATCTTGGATCCGAAAACAGGCTACCCGGCAGACGCCGGGCTGATCAGCGTAACGGTGACCGCCCCCACAGGGCTGTTAAGCGACGCGCTCTCCACTGCCTGCTTCGTCCTTGGGTATGAAAAAAGCCTCCCTCTGCTGGAATCGTTTGATGCGCAGGCCATTTTTGTTACAAAAGAAAAAGCGGTGCGGGTGACAAGTGGTCTGGCGAAAACCTTTCAGTTGACCAATGGGGCATATCACCTGATACAGGATACATAAATTTATGAAAAAGCAATCATTTTTCCGGCGAGCCGATCTGCTTCTGATCGCCGTGGTTACCATTGTGTGTATGTTTTTATTCTGGCCCTCCGGGGAAACGGAGCCCGTACAAGCCGTTCTCTACAGCGGCGGACTGGAGATCGATCGCATTTCGCTCGCCGAAGTAAACGAGCCCTATACGCTCACGCTCGGTGAGCATCCGCAGGCCACCGTCCGGGTGGAAAAGGGCCGCATCCGCTATCTCTCGGCCGATTGCCCGGATGGGATTTGCGTCAAGTCCGGCTGGCTTTCCCGGCCGGGCGACACCGCCGCCTGTTTGCCCGCGCGCACCGTGATTGCCATTGAGGGCATCCGGAAAAAGGGCGGCGTAGACGTACAAACCTATTGAGTTTATGCGAAAGGCGGAGAACCGATCCATGACTGGCAGACCCAACCTCAGCCCGCACACACGAAAAACAGCGCTACTCGGCATGCTCGGTGCGGCTGCACTCGCGTTATCCTTCCTCGAAAATCTCATTCCGGGCCTTCCGGGCCTTCCGCCCGGTGCAAAGCCCGGCTTCTCCAATATCGCCACGATGGCCGCCGCTTCCCAGCTCGGCTTTGTAGGTGCTTTTTCCATCACGCTGCTCAAGGCGGGCTTTGCGGGACTCACGCGCGGGGGGACCGCCTTTTTCATGAGCATTGCGGGCGGGCTTCTGAGTATGACCGTCATGCTTCTTCTGCTGCGCGGGAAGCGCAATCCCTTCGGTGCGATCGGCACAGGAATTCTATGTGCGATCGCGCACAATCTCGGCCAGTTGCTAGCCTCCTGGGCGCTGACCGGCACGAAGGCCATCTTCGGCTACGCGCCGCTGCTGCTCTTATTTGCCCTGCTGACGGGAATCGTCACAGGCGCGGTATACGGAGCGGTAGCTCCCTATCTCAATCAGATCTTTCCATCTCATTCCAGATAAATCACAGCTTGATAACAAGGGGTTGACCAGATGAAACCAGAAAAAATGAAAGGCGTGCTCACAGCGGTGCGCAAGCCGCGCGGCGGCGTGAGCGTATCACACAATAAGAACACGGCCGATATGGAGCCTGTGCGTATGCCCTCTCCGGAATCTGTTGTATTGCCAATGCAGCAGCATATCGGCGCACCGTGCACGCCGACTGTCAAGGTGGGCGACGCTGTCGCTGTGGGGCAGGTCATCGGAGATAGCGACAAATTTATCAGCGCGCCGATTCACGCCTCGATCTCCGGCAAGGTATCGGCCATTGGTGAATGCACGCTGCCCTCCGGGGCGCGTGTGCAGAGCGTGACGATCGAATCCGATGGGGAAATGCGCCTCTTCGAGGGCGTCGAGCCGCCAAAAGTGCAGAACCGGGAGGATTTCCTGCGCGCCGTGCGCGCATCCGGCCTTGTCGGCATGGGTGGTGCAGGTTTTCCGACGCACGCAAAGCTGCGCGTGATGCCGGATAAGCATATCGACACGCTCGTCGTCAACGCCGCGGAATGCGAGCCGTTCATCACCGTCGACTACCGGGAATGCATCGATAACTCCTGGGACATCATGTCCGGCATCTTTACCATCAAGGAAATCCTCGGCATCCAAAATGTCATCATCGCCGTGGAGGACAATAAGCCCACCGCCTTTGAGGTGCTCAACCGGATCGCGGAAAACAGCAACGATATCGGCGACCACGTCCGGCTCATGGCGCTCAAATCCCTCTATCCCCAGGGCGCGGAAAAAATGATGGTACAGTCCGCCACGGGCCGCCGTATCCCGCCCGGGAAGCTTCCGGCGGACGTAGGGTGCATCGTGATGAATGTCGGCAGCGTTGCCTTCATCTCCCGTTACTTAAAATCCGGCAAGCCGTTCGTCTCCCGTTCGATCACCGTGGATGGCTCTGCCATCAGTGATCCAAAAAATATCCGCCTGCCCATCGGCACCCGGATTACAGACGTCATCGACTTCTGCGGCGGCTACAAAACGGATGTTTATAAGCTCCTCATGGGCGGGCCGATGATGGGCATCGCCCTTGCGGATGACAGCCTGCCGATCTTAAAGCAGAATAATGCGATTCTGGCCTTCGCAAGCAATTCTTATCATATTAAGAAGGAGCGCGCCTGCATCCGGTGCGGGCGGTGCGTCCAGGTCTGCCCGATGAGCCTGATGCCCACGCTCATCGAACGATATGCCCGCGTCAGGGACGCAGAGAGCCTTACACGCATCGGCGTGAATGTCTGCATGGAGTGCGGCAGTTGCGCTTACGCCTGCCCGTCGGGGCGGCCGCTCGTCCAGTATATGAGGCTTGCGAAATCAGTTGTTAGGGAAGCAGGTGAACAGAAGAAATGAGCTTGAAACAAAAACTGACCGTCAGCGCGTCGCCGCATGTACGCTCGGCGGAAACCACCACGGGAATCATGCTCGATGTGATCATCTCCCTGATCCCCGCCCTCGCGGCAAGCGTATGGCTCTTCGGGCCGCGTACGCTGCTTATCACGGCGACGACGGTGCTGACCTGCATGCTCAGCGAATTTTTAAGCCGCAAGATCATGAAACGCTCTAGCACGCTCGGCGACTTGAGCGCCATTGTCACGGGCATTCTCCTCGCCTTTAACCTGCCCGCCACCATCCCGCTGTGGGTTGCCGCGATCGGCAGCGTTGTGGCGATCGTCGTGGTCAAACAGTTCTTCGGCGGCATCGGGCAGAATTTCGTCAATCCCGCACTGGTCGGTCGCATCGTCCTGATGGCCTCCTTTCCGACGATGATGTCCACCTGGGTGCAGCCCTTTGCATGGCGGGGCGTACAGGCGGTTACCACCGCGTCCCCACTCGCTTCGATTTCCTCCATGTTTACAGCCGGCGACGTATCCGCCTCTGCCTTTTCCACCCATACGGCCCTCCCCTCGCTGTGGCAGATGTTCATCGGGCAGCGGCAAGGTTGCCTCGGCGAGGTATGCGCATTGGCGCTGCTTCTCGGCTTTCTTTATCTGCTGATCCGCCGCGTCATCTCCCCTGCGATTCCGCTGACCTACATTGGCACAGTGGCAGCTATCATGCTGATCGCCGGGAAGGGGAGCCTCTCCTTCGTAGCCTATGAAATCCTCGGCGGCGGCCTGCTGCTGGGCGCGATCTTCATGGCAACGGACTATACGACCTCCCCGATCAATTTCAAGGGAAAATTGATCTATGGCGTGGGCTGCGGCATCCTGACTGCGCTGATTCGTCTGTTCGGCAGCCTGCCGGAGGGCGTTTCCTTCTCGATTATCATCATGAATATTCTTGTGCCGCATATTGAGCGGCTGACAACGCCCAAGCCCTTCGGAAGCGTCAAGGAGCCGAAGGAGAAGGGCAAAGCCGGAAAACGGAAAAAGGAGGCGGGCGCATGAAAAAGGAGAAGAACCTATGGAAGGCGATCCTGATTCCCACGGTGTCCCTTTTCGTCATCTGCGTGGTATCTACGGTGCTGCTTGCGTTGACGAATCAAGTGACATCCCCTATGATCGCGGAGCTTGCAGCGAAAACCGCCGCTGAAACCCGCCAGACGGTCCTCAGCAGTGCAAAAAGCTTCAGCGATGCAAAAACCGTGAAGCTCGGCGGCACGGACTACACCTATTACGAGGGGCTCAATGGAGATCAGGTTGTCGGCTACGTCTTCACCACGCAGAGCAAGGGCTACGGCGGCGCGGTCGAAATTATGACCGGGGTCGACTTAAAAGGCGCTGTAACTGGCATCCAGACGCTCACCCTCAACGAGACGGCCGGGCTCGGCATGAATGCGAAAAACGAATCCTTCCGTGATCAATTCAAAGGCAAAAGCGGCAAGATCAATGTTGCCAAAAGCAATCCGGGCGACGATGAAATTCAGGCGCTGACCGGCGCAACCATCACCTCCAAAGCGGTGACGGACGCGGTCAATATCGCGCTCGAGCTCTATACACAGGTGACTGGAGGTGCGGCAAATGGCTGAGAAAAAAAGCCTCGGCAAGGAATTTACCAAAGGCCTGATTAAAGAAAATCCGGTGCTGCGCCTCGTGCTCGGCACCTGCCCGACTCTGGCGGTCACCACCTCTGTGGAGAGTGCGCTGGGCATGGGCGCGGCAGCGCTGATCGTGCTGGTCTGCTCCAATATCGTCATCTCCGCCCTGCGCAAGGTGATCCCCTCCAAGGTGCGTATCCCCTGCTATATCGTGGTCATCGCCTCTTTTGTGACGATCGTGCAGATGCTTGTGAAAGCGTTCTTGCCGCAGATTGACGAGCAATTGGGCGTGTACCTTCCTCTGATCGTCGTCAACTGCATCATCCTCGGCCGGGCGGAGGCCTTTGCCGGCAAGAATCCGGTTCTCGCTTCAGCGCTTGACGGCCTGGGTATGGGCGTCGGCTTCACGGCGGCCCTGCTCGCCATGGGCGCGATCCGCGAGCTGCTCGGCGCGGGCACGCTGCTGGGCCATCAGATCATCCCCGGCGCCATCGCGCCGATGATCATCTTCATCCTGCCGCCCGGCGGATTCTTCGTATTCGGCATGCTCATCGCCTGCGCGAACCGGCTTGCCGAGCGCAAAGGCAAGCCCAAGGCAACACTCAACTGCGGCTCCTGCCCCATGGCAGATGCCTGCGCGCGCGTCAACTGCGAAAAAGCGGAAACGAAGGAGGCTGAGACAAAATGAAAATCTTTCTTGCCATCCTTCTGACGGGGATCCTGACGGAAAACTTCGTCCTCTCCAAATTCCTGGGCATCTGCCCCTTCCTCGGCGTTTCCAAAAAGCTCAATACAGCAGTCGGCATGAGCGCGGCTGTCATCTTCGTCATGGTGCTCTCGACCGCCGTCACGTATCCGATCAATCAGTTCCTGCTGGTCAAAAACGGACTGGAATATCTCCAGACGCTCGTCTTTATCCTCGTCATCGCGGCGCTCGTGCAGCTCGTGGAAATCACGCTGAAAAAGTTTTTGCCCGCGCTTTATAATTCCCTGGGTATCTATCTGCCGCTGATCACGACCAATTGCGCCGTGCTGGGCGTGGTGCTGCTCAATATCGATAAGGGCTATGGCTTCTGGCAGTCCATCGTAAACTCCCTCGGCGCGGGCCTCGGCTTCATGCTTGCCATGGTGCTCTTTGCGGGCGTACGCGAGCGGCTGGAGTCCTGTGAGGTACCAAAATTCTTGCAGGGGCTTCCGATCACCTTGGTAGCAGCATCCCTCGTGTCCGTCTCCTTTTTGGGCTTTACGGGCATCGTGGAAGGCATGTTCCATTAAAGGGCGGAAAGGATGGTTATCAAATGAATCCTATTTTACTCTCTGTTCTGATTGTTTCCGCCATCGGCCTGCTGGCGGGGCTCGGCCTTGCGGTCGCATCGATCGTGATGGCGGTCCCTGTGGATGAAAAGGCGGAAGCGCTCGAAGCCGTATTGCCAGGTGCAAACTGCGGCGCATGCGGCTTCTCCGGCTGCGCGGGCTATGCAAAGGCGCTCTCCGAGGGCAAGACAACGGAAACGGCCCTTTGCGCGCCCGGCGGGAACGCGGCTGCAAAGGAGGTCGCGTCGATTCTCGGCCTTTCTGCGGAGAACGTCGTCCCCGTCGCCGCCACGGTCCTGTGCCGCGGCAATCATACGAATACCGGCCAAAAATTTGAATATTCCGGCGTACAGAGCTGCAAAATGGCCTCCCAGCTCTTCGGCGGCTCTTCACTGTGCAGCTATGGCTGCCTGGGCTATGGGGACTGCGCCGAGGCCTGCCCGTACGACGCAATCACAATCTGTGAGGGCGTCGCGCAGGTCGACCCGCTTTTGTGCCGTGCTTGCAAGATGTGTATCAAGACCTGCCCCAAGCATCTGATCACGCTCATGCCCCTGCATGAGCGGAAGGCCGCCGTCATGTGCCATAACACAGATAAGGGCGGCCCTGCCCGAAAGGCCTGCAAGGCGGCTTGCATCGGCTGCATGCGCTGCGTAAAGGCATGTGAATACGGCGCGGTTACAGTCCAAAACAATCTCGCTTCCATCGACACAGACAAATGTGTTGCCTGCGGCAAATGTGCCGAGGTATGCCCGTCGAAGTGCATCCACCTCTTTCAGATTGATGCGGTGCACTCCGAACAGGCATAAATCCACTCGCAGAAAGGCAGAGAAATGATGAGCAGTCAGCAATTGTTTCCCCGCCGGGTTTTCGGCATTCCGATTATACGCAGCGCGGGCAGCGATTATAGCATCCCGCAGGTCGACCTGAGCGCAGAGGCGGCGGACATCGAGCCTCTCGTCACGATCGACGACAGTAAGCCGTATCTTGGCCACCCGGACTCCATTCTGTGCAAAACAGGGGAAATCCTCACCTTCTATCCCGCCGGCCACGGACGCGGCGCAGTGCTGGGCAGGGTGAGCGCGGACGGCGGGCGGACCTGGCGCGCCCTTGAAAACACCCCAAAGAGCTGGGAACGCTCCCGTGAGACGCCCACCGTCTACCGTCTGGAATTCACAGACGCGCAGAAACCGGATCAGATGATCCTGATCTCCGCAAATTCCGATTGGCCCGGGGATCAGGGGCCGGGCGGCTTCAACTGCTCCCTTTCTTCGGACGAGGGCAAAACCTGGAGCGAATTTGAAACGTTTTACGATAAAAACAGCTCCCATCCCGTCGTTCCCATCGTTGCGATGAGCGCGCTGACGCGCTTGAAGGAGAACGGCCGGTTCGTTGACAAATGGATGGGCATCTTCCACGATAAGCGCTTTGTCAATTATAAGACGATCCTGACCTTTGACGAAAACGGCCGCATGCATTGGAGCACACCCGCGCCCTATTTTGCGGCCCACCGCACGATTGAAAAGGGCTCCAAGATGTGCGAGGTGGAAATGCTGCGCTCCAAGGGCGGACAGGGCGACGAGCTCTGCCTGATCACCCGCAGCCAGACGAAGAAGGTGAATTCCCTCATCTCCTTCTCTCAAGACGAGGGGAAAACCTGGTCTGCCCCGTGTGAACTGCCTGCGGCCCTCAACGGCGAGCGGCACAAGGCGGAATGGACGAAGGATGGAAGGCTTTTTATCACCTTCCGCTCCATTGAGCGCAGCCCGGAGAAGAACCGCCTCCATCGGGAAAAGGGCCATGAAAAACGCGGCTGGTACAGCGAGGGCTGGATCGCCTGGGTCGGCTCCTATGATGATTTGAAACAGGGCCACGAGGGCCAATACCGCATGAAGATCGCACACACTTACCTCGACGATCAGGGCGGCCCCAACATCGTCGCAAATGGCGACACGGGCTATTGCGGAAACGTCGTGCTGGAGGACGGAACGATTTTCACCTGCACCTACGGCCGCTTTGGGGACACCTGTATGGACGAAAAGGGGCAAAAAATGCTGCGCACTTATATCGCCTCCCGGCGGATTGATCTATCCCTGACCGACCGGCTGGCCGGCGTCAGCCGATAACCGGCCGTATTGAGCCTCTTCGACAGTGCCCGGCCTTTAGAAAGCCGGAAAGCTGCCATGCATGTATGGTCATGCGAATTGTAAAGGGCATATTTGTAAACGCGGCAAAGCTTCTGGATACAGAGAGTCATAAAAGCAAAACGCCCTGTGCCATTCCGCATCGAAACGGAAATGCACAGGGCGCTTTTTTATTTTTATACCTCACAGCAGGAATGCATGCGCAAGCGCAAAATAAATGGCAAGCGTCAGCGCATCGACGATCGTCGTAATCATCGGCCCGGCCATGAGGGCAGGATCCAGGTGAATGAGCTTTGCAAGGATTGGCAGCGTACAGCCGATGCACTTTGCAGCAACCACCGCGCAGAACAATGCGGCGCAGATGACAAGATAGACCGGCAGGGTCGCTCCGCCAAAGATCATCAGCCGTAGGAAGTTCACCACCGCAAGAATAAGCCCGCAGATGAGCGCTACGCGCAGCTCCTTAAAGAGGACGCGGAAATAATCCTTGATCGTGATCTCCCCCAAGGCAAGGCCACGAATGATCAGGGTGGAGGTCTGGTTGCCGGAATTCCCGCCCGTATCCATGAGCATCGGGATGGCGGCGGTCAGGCCAACCACAACGGAGAGCATATTTTGATAATTCTCAATGATCTTCCCGGTAAACGTGCCGGAGATCATCAGAACCAGCAGCCAGACAATCCGGTTCCCGGCAAGGCGAAAAACGCCGGTTTTCAGGTATTCATTGCCCGTCCCCGAGGGGTGCATGAGGGCCATCTTTTCAAAGTCTTCCGTGTTCTTTTCCTCGATAACGTCGACGATATCGTCGATCGTGATCACGCCTACGAGCCGCTTTTCATTGTCGACCACCGGAACGCTCAAAAGGTCGTATTTCCGGGCAAGATCCGCAACATCCTCCTCATCGTCGAGGGTCATCACAAAGATGAGCTGCTGGTCGTCATCCATCAGATCGCGCACCAAAGCGTCCGCCTGGGCGAATAAGAGCCTGTGCAGCGGCAAAGTGCCGACGAGGTGCCGGGCATTGTCGATGCAGTAGGCCGTATACACGGTTTCATCGTCGATCCCGCTGGAGCGGATCCGGTCGATCGCCTCTGCCGCCGTCAGGCGGTCATGCAGCTGCACCATCTCAATGGTCATAATGCTGCCGGCGGAATTATCCGGATACTGTAAAAAGCGGTTAATGAGCGTGCGGGTCTCCGGATCGGAATTTGCAAGCACGCGCGTGACGACATTGGCCGGAACCTCCTCCAGGAAGTCGACCGTGTCGTCGAGAAACAGATCGTCAAGCAGATTGGAAAGCTCGTTATCCGTGATCGTCCCCACAATGTGGGATTGATTTTCTGGATCAAGATACGAAAACACGTCCGCCGAGATATCCTTCGGCAGAATCCGGAAGACGATCGCGATGCCCTCGTTCGAGAGTTCCTGCATGAACTCCGCAATATCGACGACGTTCCTCTCCGCCAGCTCGTCGCGCAGGGCGGAGAGCTGGTTTGTCTGTAGCAGATGGTACAATACTTCGAAATTGTAGTTGGTTTCCAAATGGTAACACCCTTTTTGCACGGAAGGGCAGGCACGGCAAAACCCGTGCCTGGAAGCCAGCTGCTACCGGTTTTTTACACAGGATAAGCCGCACCGGACGCTTCCGGCTATTGCATAATATGGATCGGGGACACGCGGTCTATGCGCGCCTGTACTGTCCAAGTGCGGCCCACCTCCATTTCGTTAAATTTTATATTACCAGTTCTTTTTTAGTCTAATCGTTTTTTCGTGTAAAGTCAAGCGAAACCACAAGAAAAGAACGAAAAGCGCAAAAACGAATGCCATTCACAAATTTTGCTTCAAAACGCTCCTTAAAACTTTAAAATCAGCGGAAATCAGAATATTATTAATCTCCCCTAAAAAAATATTTTTTAACTCCCCGTTTTGTTGCCCTGTTTGAGGCAACAAAACGGGGAGTTTTCCGTATAGGTGAAAGCATTTTTTGAAAGGAGCAGCTAAATCCATGGAACCACTCAACGAACGCGAGCTTCTCTTCTGCGCCTATTACAGCCGGACGCACAGCGCACGGGAGGCGGCCGCGCGCGCAGGATACCGTCGCAAACCGGAACTAAACGGTATCCGCCTGCTCGAAAAGGACAGCGTGCGCATGGAAATCGAACGGCTCGAACAAAAATTACAGACCGCGCGGGAGATCCGAGACGGTTACCGCAGGCTGGCGTTCGGGCCGGTCACGGACGCAATCAGGCTTCTTTTTCTGGAGGAATCCCCATCACCGGGGCAACTGGAGGAGATGGACCTCTTCCCGATTGCAGAAATCAAGCGGCCGCGCGCAGGCGGCATTGAGATCAAGTTTTTTGACCGGCTCAAGGCGCTTGAAAAGCTGACGCAAATGGAGGAACAGACCGCACAGGACGGCGCACTCCCCTTCTACGAAGCCCTGGAAAAAAGCGCGCAGGTGTTGCGCACGGAGGCGTTTTCGGATGCAGAATAACACCCCACGCTTCCAGCCCTTTTCCAAAAAGCAGCTGACCGTGCTGACCTGGTGGTGTCAGGGAAGCCCATTTCACAGCTGTGACAGCATCCTTTGCGATGGAGCGGTGCGCAGCGGCAAAACGATGTGTATGTCCCTATCCTTTATCGCCTGGGCGTTTTATCAATTTTCCGATACCTCCTTTGCCATCTGCGGCAAGACGATCGCCTCCCTGCGGCGTAATGTCGTGCAGCCGCTCTTGCCCGCGCTGCGCGAGTTGGGATTCTCCTGCACAGAGCGGCTCACGCACAATGTAATCGAAATCAGCCGCGGCGGGCGGCAAAACCGCTTTTATCTCTTTGGCGGGCGGGATGAATCCTCCGCTTCGCTCATCCAGGGCATGACGCTCGGCGGCGTCCTGCTCGACGAGGTGGCGCTTATGCCGCGCTCCTTTGTGGAGCAATCGCTTGCGCGCTGCTCGCTGGAGGGATCAAAATTTTGGTTCAACTGTAACCCAGAGCACCCGCAGCACTGGTTCCATGAGGAGTGGGTCCTGAAGGCAAAGGAAAAAAACTGCCTCTACCTGCACTTCACCATGCGGGACAACCCCTCCCTCACCCCAGCGATCCTGAAGCGCTATGAAACACTCTACAGCGGTGCGTTTTATGAGCGGTTCGTCGAGGGAAAGTGGGTAGCTGCACAGGGGCTGGTCTATCCGATGTTCGGCAGCCATCTGATCACCGCGCCGCCGCAAAGCTGCACAGAGTACTATCTCTCCTGCGACTACGGCACGGTGAATCCATTTTCCTGCGGCCTCTGGGGAGAACGGGAAGGCATCTGGTACCGCCTGCGGGAGTATTATTACGATTCCCGCAGAGAGGGCCAGCAGAAAACGGACGAGGAATATTACGCCGAGGTGGCAGCACTGGCCGGCGAGTTGCCTGTCAATGCAGTCATTGTAGACCCATCCGCCGCGAGCTTTCTCGCCTGCATCCGCCGCTACGGCAGATACCCCGTGATCCCTGCCAAAAACGAGGTGCTCGACGGCATCCGGCGGGTATCGAATGCGCTCAAGGCAGGTAAGCTCCGCATCGCCCCAGCCTGCCGGGATACCATCCGGGAATTCGGCCTTTACCGCTGGGATGCCCGCGCCGCAAGGGATGCACCACGCAAGGAGCACGACCACGCGATGGATGATATCCGCTATTTTGTCTCCACCGTACTGGCCGGCCCGGACGACAGCTTCTATGCGCTGGCCGCCGAGCGGCAATAAACAACCAGAAAGGAGGAAGCATATGCCCTTCCGAAAACGAAAAGCAACCCCATCCCCCGCCGGAGCAGCCTGTGTCCCGCAGACCGCTCCGCCGCAGCCCTTTGGAGAGCTGATGCGGTACTCCCCGCTTTTCCCAGCAGAGGGGAAACTCTATGAAAAGCTGCGCGAGGCAGTCCCTCTCATCGACGCGGCGATCGTCAAGCTCATCCGGCTGACAGGTGGGTTTACCGTCGCCTGTACAGACAAAAAGGTGCAGAGAATGCTGGACGCCTTTCTGTCAAACGTCCCCGTGGGCGGCTGTCAAAAAGGTATGGAGGCCTTTCTGAATACCTATTTCGACCAGCTGCTCACCTTCGGCACAGCGGTCGGAGAAATGGTACCGCTGGGCGGCGGACAGATGGCGCTATATAACGCACCGCTCGACGCGCTCGAGCTTCGGCGTGGCAAAAGCGCCCTTCAGACCGTCGTCTGCCGCAGAGGGCCCGGCGCGTTAGCCACGCCCGCACCGCACCCGGAGCGTATTTTGCTCTCCGTGCTCAATCCGCGCGCCGGCCAGCTTGGCGGCAACTCTCTGCTGCAGGGGCTGCCCTTTATCAGCAAGATTCTTCTGCAGATCTATCAGACGATCGGGCTCAACTGGGAGCGCGTGGGAAATGTGCGCTTCGCCGTCACCTACAAGCCACATAACGACGCGATGGATCGCGCCTTTGCCAAGGAGCGCGCCCTGCAGGTGGCCAAGGAATGGGGGGAGGCGATGAACAGCGGCGGGCGGATCAAGGACTTCGTCGCGGTAGGAGACGTGGATATCCGCGTTATCGGCGCAGACAATCAGATCCTCGACAGCGAGGTCCCCGTCCGCCAGATGCTTGAGCAGATTGTGGCGAAAACGGGCCTCCCGCCCTTCCTGCTGGGGCTTCACTGGTCTTCGACGGAGCGCATGTCGTCGCAGCAGGCGGACGTACTCACCAGCGAGCTCGAAAGCTACCGCCGGATTCTCACGCCGGTGATCGAGACCGTCTGCCGGACTTTTCTGCGCCTGAATGGTCACTTAAGCGGCTGTCAGGTCATCTGGGATGACATCACGCTGCAGGACGAGGTCGAGCTCGGCCGGGCGCATCTTTATCAAGCGCAGGCCGCTGAACTGGAATCGAGACAGAAATCAGGAAAGGAGCATAAAGAAGATGGAACATCCGACAGCCTCTGATGGCGGCCTTCCACCGCCCGAAGAGCTTGCAGAAATCAACCAGTATGCCCGCTCTCCCTTGAAACGGGAAGAGGTTTACGCCTTCACCGTCACTCTTTGCGACAATGAGATCGACCGCGACGGCGAACGCTTCAGCCGGGAGGCACTCAAAACGCTCGCCGCGCTCTATCCGGGCAAGCCGGGCCTCTTCGACCACAGCATGAAGGGCCGCGACCAGACCGCCCGCACCTACCGTACCTGGGTGGAAACGGATGAAACGAAACACACCAGTATGGGCGAACCCTATACCGCCCTGCGCGCACGGGCCTATATGGTACGCACGCCGGAAAACAAGGGTCTCATTGCGGAAATCGACGCGGGCATCAAAAAAGAGGTCAGCGTCGGCTGTGCGGTCGCACAAAGGACCTGCTCCATCTGCGGGGCGAATCGCCGCACAGAGCCCTGTATGCATCTGCCGGGGCACATCTATGACGGCAAGCGCTGCCACACCGTCCTCAGCGGAGCACAGGATGCTTACGAATGGTCGTTCGTCGCCGTCCCCGCGCAGCCGAGGGCCGGCGTTACAAAGGCCTATTCCATTGAGAAGGGAGGGAATCAGGATATGGACGAACTGCTCGACACCCTAAAAAGCGCCGACGCCGACGTCACCCTGACAAAGGCGCAGGCGAACGGTATCCTCTCGCACATCCAAGCGCTCGAAACGCTTGCGGACGACGGCAAACAGTACCGTGACGCGCTCACGCAGGAGGTCGTCCGGTTGTGCGCGCTGCACCTGCCGCAGCTCGACCTCGGCCAATGCCCGGAGCTGCTCCAGAAATGCAGCACACAGGAGCTGACCGCACTGAAATCCATGCTCAGCACAGCGGCACAAGCCGACCCGCCCGCAGTCCAGCTCACTGTGCCGGACAAGGAAGCATTCAAGCAGGAAAATCTTGCATTCCAAATCTAAACTTAGGAGGAAACAACCATGAACGTATCCTTAAACGGCTTTGCCGAAGAAATCATCACCTTGAAGATAGGAGAAAGCGCTGCAAGGGGCGCGCCTGTTGCCATCAGCGGCAGCTTCACCGCCGCTCCCTGCCAAGCGGACGAGACGTTCGCGGGCTTTTTATCCGCCGCGCCGGAGGACGGCTATGCGGGCATTCAGATAAAAGGCTTCGTAAAAGCGCCCTACAGTGGGAGCGCCCCCGCCCTTGGCTATACCGCCCTTGCCGCAGACGGAAACGGCAACGTAAAAACCGCCTCCAGCGGGCCGTTGCGCCTTGTTCTGGAGGTCGATACCGCCCAAAAAATGGTCGGATTCTTACTGTAATTTGGAAAGGAGTTCAATATGAGCAATTACGATACCATCCGCCTGGAGAAGGGCATGTATGCCGGCGGAAGATCCCTCACCCGCACGCTCGAGGCGCTCGACCCCTCGGAAAACTATAAGGGCTCGGCGCTCGAAGGGCTCGACGCCTTTCAGCGGCAGCTCAAGCGCTTCGATATCCGTGTCAGCGGCCCTGGCAGCGACGTAGTAGAAAAATTCTTTCAGACCTCAGATTCGGCGGCCCTGTTCCCTGAATATGTCTCGCGCGCTGTGCGCCAGGGGCTGGATGAGGCGGACGTGCTCCCCCGCATCGTCGCCGCCACCACAAAGATCGACGGCATGGACTACCGCACGATCACCTCTGTCCCGGAGGAGGACGACCGGTCGCTCAAGCGCGTGGCGGAGGGCGCATTCATTCCGCAGACGGCTGTCAAAACGCAGGAAAACCTTGTACGCCTGCACAAGCGCGGCCGGATGCTCGTCGCGTCATATGAGGCGATTCGATTCCAACGCCTCGATCTCTTTACTGTCACCCTGCGCCAGATCGGCAGCTATATTGCCCGCGCACAGCTCAGGGATGCGGTCGACGTATTGGTCAACGGTGATGGTAACGATAACGCCGCACCCGTCGTCTCTGTATCGCAGGGCGGCACGCTCTCCTATGACGATCTGATCAAGCTCTGGAATAGCTTTGACCCCTACGCGCTCAACACGCTCGTCGCTTCTCCCGGCGTGATGGAAAAGCTTTTGTCCCTGACGGAATTTCGTGATGCCGCAGCGGGACTCAATTTTCACGCCACAGGCAGCATGGTCACGCCGCTTGGTGCGGACCTCGTCAAATCCGCGGCTGTGGAAGATGGAAAGCTCATCGCGCTTGACCGGAGCTGCGCGCTCGAAAAGGTGCAGGCGCAGGACGTGATGACGGACTACGACAAGCTCATCGACCGGCAGCTCGAACGTGCCGCCATCACGACGATCACGGGCTTTGCAAAAATCTTCCCGGATGCGTCGAAGGTGCTGTCGATCTAAAATTCATTCAGGACTCTATATATTCCTACAATTTTTTTGCTCAAAAGGAGACTATTTCATGATTGACGCTTCCATTGTTTTGGAGAAGCTGAAGCTGATGATGCCGCTTGCACAGCATACGGAGCCAGCCGCACAGCTTCTTTGCGAACAGGCCGCCCAGGCGCTTACGGCGAAGCTGGCGGATCCCGTCTTCGCAGAGGATGCGCGCATTACGTTCGCCGCGGCTGCGCTTGCCGGAAGCTGGCTGGTGAAATGCCGCGCCGCCGATGAAATGCAGCAGCTCTCCTTCCGGGCAGGCGACGTCAGCATCACGCCCTCCAAAAACACAGACACACAAATCTGCCTTTCCAAATCGCTTCTGGGGGAAGCGCTGGCACAGGCCGCGCCCCTGCTGCGCGACGACGATTTTGCCTTCTGGCAGGTCGGGATTTAGAGAGGAGCTGATTTGATGAAGGAAGAGCTTTCCATGCTCATGGAGCGCTACGGGCGCAGCGTTAGCCTGTCCACGGAGGACGGCTGGCATTCGCCGCAGTTCAAGGCGTTTATTCAGCCGCTGCGGTATAAAAACAAAATGTATCTCGAGGGCGTCCACACGGCAATTGGCATCCACAACCCGGGCTACTATCTCTATATCGGCCCCGCCTCGCACGACATAACGAGGCTGGGAGAGGACGCGCGCCTGAATGCCTTCGGCGGGGAGCGCTATCAGATTGACCGGGCCGAACGGGTGACGATCGGCGAGGAGGCGCTCTATATTTGGGCAATCCTTCGCAGCGTAACGGAGGCGACGCAATGAGCGGCTTTTTAGATGCAGTAAAAGAGGTGCTCCATTTTCTCTCTGAATGGGAGTCCCTTTCGGATGTCACCTTCTGCGAAGATTATCCTGCGGCAAAAAAGGATTCCCCTCTGCGCCGCATCACGGTAGCCGTCGGACTGGAGCGGGCCGAATGCACCCCGGACGTACTCGGGCGGTTCATCGGCGAAAGGAATGGCCATGCATTGACTGGCTACCCGTGGGCGCTGCGCATACGCCTCCAGATTCATGCGCCGAACTGGTTGGGCGGCAGCGCCTGCCAGGAAACCTTTGAACGCATCTGGGAGGCGCTCTTCTTTGACGCGCCCTTCGCTGTCACAGCCGCCGGCTGTGGCCCGATCAGCGCCCGCAAGGAGACAGGGTCTCTGGAGCTGAACGCCTGGATCGAAATGAAACTGCAGGGATACCGTGAGGAAGGAGAGAAAAGCGAATGACCGATATCCAGCGTTTTTCCCGTGTGACGGGCCGGGATATTTTCCTGGAAGCGAACGGGAAGCGGATTGCGGCGGTAGAAGGCTGTGAGACACAGGCCCGCCGGGAGGGGTATCCGGTCGTCCCCTTTGGCGCGCCGGAGGGGCAGGCGGCAGGCCTCGGCCCGATGCAGTATACCATCACGCTTTCCCGTCTCTCGCCGGAGAATGGGGAAATTGATCTGTTTTCTTTCAGCGGCTTTTCACTCGTGATCGTAAAGCCGCAGGCCCGTATTACTTATGAAGGCTGCGAATGGCTCTCCATCACGGAGAAGCTTTCGCCGCGCGAATGCGCCGTGGAAAAAGCCGTCCTGCTCGCGCTTTCGCGGCACATTTCTTGAAAGGGTGGTTCTTTTTATGTTGGAAGAAGCTTTCTCACAGCAGGCACAGAGTGTAACGGTGCCACCAGACGATAGCGCAGCATTGCTGGACCAAGTGTCCCTTGCGCTCGAGCGCGATGCGCGCCTTTATCCCGCGCCGATGCAGCCTTGAAGAAAGGACGGTTGTAATGACGAGCATGCGGTTTGGCCCCTTCTCATGGCCGATTAATCCCATAGAAATCCGTGTAGAGGATGGCAGGCATACCCGAGAAACGTTGTTTCCCGCTCCCTCGCTGCAGGAAGATGGCCCTCTTCTGCGTTCTGTCAGCGGGCGCGGCTTCTTTACCGGCCCGGACGCCGCAGCACAGTTCGCCACCCTGCATGCGCTCCTGTCAAAGGGCAGTGCAGAGATTCTTACCCTGCCAGAATACGGCCCCATGCAGGCTGTCCTGACAGAGCTTACCTTGCTGCGCGGTAGCATGCGAATGGTCGAGTATGCTTTCTCCTTCCGGGAGAGCCCGGCAGAATACAAAAGCGCTCCATGCGAAGAACCCACCGTTTTGCTTAAAGAAGGCGAAACGCTCTGGCATCTGGCAGCGCGCTTTTCCATCCCCATTGAGCGCCTTCTCGCGCTCAACCCGGAGATTCCAGAGCCGTGGAGCGTGGGCGCGGGAGAGGAAGTGAATATCCGATGAACTATACAGCCCTTCGGATGGAGGACGGAAAGGAAATCACGCTCCCTACGCCGGACAGACTGGAGGTTAAAATTACCTGCACCTCTCCGGCCCGCCAGGCCACGTTATCTTTTTCCATGAATGAATCTCTCCCCCCGCTCTCTGGCATTCAGATCATCCAGGGAAATTCCGCCGCGGCGCTTTTTACCGGCACGGTCGACGAGCAGGTCTTTTCCCTCGATCGATCAGGACCGCGCCTTCTGATCAGCGCGCGTTCTCAGGGCGGCGCGCTGATCGACAACGAAGCGCTGCCTGCAAGCTACAATCGGCCGGACCTGCAAGCGCTCTTTCTGCTGCACGCCGCGCCTTACGGCCTGTCCGGTGTGCGCGGGGAGGGGCGGTGCCCCGGCGTTTACCACGTTGGAAAAGGGCAGAGCGAATGGGAGGTGCTCTCGGATTTCTGCTCCTATGTGTGCGGATGGCAGCCGCGGGTGATGGGCGACGGCGTATTGGAAGCCTGTCCTCCAGGCCAGAAGGCTTCCCATCTGTTTTCCAATCAGGCCGCCGGAGGAATCCGCTATACGTCCCTGAAACGAATCCGGCGGCCCTATGGCGTGATTTCACAGGTTCGCTACCGGCCGGACCGGGAAAGCGACTATCTCTATACGATGGAGCAGGAACCAGGAGCTTGTCCGCTGCAGACAAGACGGTTTCTGAATCTTGCACAGTCCCCCGCGTGGCGTGGCAGGCGGGAAGTGGAGCTGCTGCTCAAGCGCTCTCTCGCAGGAAGCGAGGAGCTGATCCTGGAAGCGCCGTTTTCTTTTGCCGGAGAGCTCGGCGATTCCGCGCATGCGCCGGACGCCGCCTGCGCGCCAAGCAGAGGAGACTGGTGCATCTGGTCGATGCGATACCATTGGGCGCAAAGCGGCGCTGGATGCACCGTGACGTTGCGCCCAAAAGGCCATTTTTAATCGGGAGGTGATATTCTATGTGGATGACGCAAAAAATTGCACAGTCCGCCCGGATGGGCCCCGCAGAAAACGGACGGGCGGATTCCTTTCAGAATGCAGAGCTCGCCGCCACCGGATCTGCGCGGCGGCAGAATGTCCCGCTCTACGCGCCCGCCGGCCTGATTTCCATTCCCAGTCAGGGCGCGCAGGTGCTCCTCTTCCCCTGTGCGGGCGAAACGATCTGCACAGGCGTCCGGGTGACGGATACACAAGGGCTCCGGCCGGGGGAAATCCGGCTATTCTCAGCAGGCGGCGCAAGCCTTACGCTGAAAAACAGCGGAGAAATCGACTTAAACGGCGTCACCATCACCAGAGACGGCACGGTGAGCGCCCGAAAGCTGGAAGAAGGAAAGGATTGAAAAGCCATTTGGATACGCTACTCGCAAACAGGGATTGGGCGCTGGACATCTGCGGAAAACCAATTGCTGTCACCGGCTGGAAAGAGGAATTGCAGCGCTGCCTGATCCGGCTTCAGGTACCAAAGGGGTCATTTCTCTACCAGCCCTCCTTCGGCAGCGGGCTTTGTGCCCTTGCGAAAAATCCAGAGGAGACGGACTGCGCCGCGCGGGCGCTAGAGCTTGCGCAGGAGGCGCTTCTCCCCCTACCGAACGTCCGCGTGCGCTCCGCAGACTGCCAGCGAGACGAAAGCGGACGATTGACCGGCTTTCTCATCCGGCTCGCCGGAAAGGACTGGGAAAAGGAGGTTTTGATTCAGACAGATGGATAACCCATATACTTATCAGAGCATTTTAGAGGAGCTTCTAGCTTCCTACGAAGCCAAAAGCGGCAACCGCCCAGACGATGCTTCTGATGTAGGCATCCGCCTGCGCGTGCTGGCCGGGCAGCTTTTCTCCCTGCACGCCCGCATCAGCTGGCTTCAGCGGCAGGTTTTTCCGGCCACTGCCGTGGGCGAACAGCTCGACAACCTTGCCGCCATGTGGGGGCTTGTGCGGAAGGCAGCCTCCTTTGCCGAGGGGCAGCTCTGTTTCTCCCGGCCGGTGGCAGAGGAAATGCCGGAGATAACGCTCCCCACAGGCGTGCTCTGCGCGGCGCCGGGGACGCAGGGCAGGCAATTCTCCACATTGGAGCAGGCGACGCTGCACGCTGGAGAAACACAGGTCTGCGTCCGTGCGCGTGCGCTGGAACTAGGTGCATCCTCCAATGTGGCCGCCGGAACGATCACGCTGCCGGTCAATCCGCCGCAGGGCGTTGCACAGGTGACCAATCCAGCCCCCTTTGACGGCGGAGCGGATGCGGAAACGGATGAACATCTGCGCCGCCGCCTGCTTGACACACTCGGCAGGATGCCCAACGGGGCAAACGCAGACACCTACCGTGAAAAAGCACTCTCCTATGAATTCGTGCTGGAGGCCTCCGTCCTGCCGCGCGCCCGCGGCGCGGGGACTGTGGATGTTGTCATCCTGACCGCGGCCGAAACGCCGGACGCAGCGCTTGTATCCCGCATCCAGGAGGATTTTTCCCATGAGCGGGAAATCGGCACGGACGTCCTCGTGCGCGCCGCCGTCCGTACCCGGATGAACCTCTCCGCCAAGGTGCTTGTGGAATACGGCTATGATGCCGCACAGGTGACCGCCCGCTGCGAAGACGCACTGCGTGGCTTTTTGGAGGCCCTGCCGCTTGGCAGTTCGCTTCTGGCCGCCCGGATCGGAGAAGTACTGTTCCATGTGGAGGGTGTGGCCAATTACGCGCTGGAATCTCCTACGGAGGACATACTGCTCTCAGCGGACGTAAAGCTGATCCCAGGCTCGATCTCCGTGCAATCCATGCTATGAGGGAGGGAAACGCTTGTCCATACTGGAACAAATGACACAAATGCTCCTTCCCCTGCACCTCTATGCGCTCTCTCCGGGAAGCTCCGTACTCGCAGAGCTGAGCGCCTATGCGCAAAGCCTCGAAAAGGCGGCGCAGCGGCTTGAGCGCCTGACGCAGGCGGCTTTTATTCAGACGGCCCCATCGCAAGGCCTCACCGTTTGGGAGCGTCTTTTGGGCCTCCATCAGGAGGATGCCCCCCTGTCCGAACGCCGCGCCGGGATTCTTGCCCGCCTTTCCCTCGGGCCTCCGGGCTTCACGAGTGAGGAGATTCAGGCGCTTCTGGAAACGGTCGGTTTTTCCGGCGCTCTCGAAGAGGATGTTTCAGCGCATACCATCCGCCTGTTGTTCGGAAGCAATACAGGCACTTTGAACGACTGTGCGCCGGCAGTCCATGCAATCGAGCGCAGCCTGCCCGCACAGCTGAAAATCTGGGCGGACCTTCCCGCGGAGAATTGGGACGCGCTGGACGCAGCCGGTACGCCATTCGACGTCTGGGATGCGCTCTCCCTGCGGTGGGAGCTGCAGGAGGACACCGAATAGAGGAGGTGAAACCATGCCCAGCAGTGCAAAGACAGAAAAGCTCGGGCTCAACAATTGGGCGGGCGCAGACACGCCGAAACGCGCGGACTTCAATCAAGACAACCGCATCCTCGATGAAAAGCTTGGTGGACATCTCGCCAACGCGGATCTGCATGTCACGATCTCCGACAAGGCCCTCTGGAACGCGCCCTTTGCCGCCGGCACCTATTTCGGGACAAACGCGGCGGAGCGGACAATCCAGCTCGGCTTCCATCCAAAAGCCGTATTTCTGATGGCCGCCGGATACCCTCCCTCTGCCGTCGATTCAACGAGCGGCAAAACAACCGTTTATTCCGGTCTTGCTGTCAATGGACAGGGAACGCTCGGCCTGAGCGTGACGAGCAACGGGTTTTCGGTGAAGATGGACGCCGCACTCGGAAACGGCGTCAGCTGTTTGAACAAGAGCGGTATGACGTATTTATATGTGGCGTTTCACTAGCCGTTCATGCAACAATATCGAAGAGATTGTTATAATATGCAAACACGTTGAAAAAGTATGGTTTTGCATCTGCAAAGACGCAAAATGTGAGCCATAATCGCTGGCTCACAAATATTTTTTTACGAGAGCGTTGTAAAATGTGTATTTTTACATTTTACGACGCTCTTTTTCGCTACGGAAAAGAATCAGGCCATTATGCGGAACATATATTGATTTTTTAAGGTTCTTTCAGTAAGATATATGGATAATGGATATTTAACGACTGTAAAGGAGCTGTTCCTATGCTAAATTTTCCATATAAAGTATCTGTCCTTGTTCCCATCTATAATGTGGAACGATTTCTGACAGATACTCTGGAGTCGATTGTCCAGCAAACAATCGATTTATCGGAAATAGAAGTTTTACTTTTGGATGATGGTTCTCCGGATAACAGCATCCACATTTGTGAACAATATGCTCAAAAATATCCTTGTTTTAAAATTTTGCGCAAGGAAAATGAAGGGCTTTCCAAAACACGCAATTTTGGAATCGCCCATGCGCAGGGAAAATATCTTTTTTATCTGGACGGAGACGATACCATCACACCTGAGACGCTTGAAAATGTGACTAACTTGTTCGATCGTCACTATGATGAAATCGACTTGGTTACTTATCCCATTATTCCCCTGGTAGACGGCAAGCCCGGAACAATGCACTTTCGCTACCTGACTCTGAACAATACGGGGATTTATGATCTGACACTCCCGGAGAACGCTTATATTACACAGACCAATATTAATATCTGTGTAAAGAACCGCCCGGGAGAGAATGTATTGTTTGACACTACGCCAAACTTTCGTCATGAGGATCAAAAATATTGCACACAGGTTTTACAGCGTAAAATGAAAATTGGATACTGTCAGGAGGCTGCCTATCTGTATGTGCACCACGCAGAAAGCATCGTGAGGACTTACTTTTTTGCCTACTACATTTATGAAACAACGATGGATTTCTGGGAGAAGTTGTTTGGCGAATATCCGGATGCTGTGCCTCCTTATATCCAGGGGCTGTATCTCAATGATTTGAACTGGAAAATGATGTCTGACATTCTTTTTCCGTATCATTATACTGGTGAAAAATATGAGACGGCGCTCCAGAGGATTTGGTCTTTGCTGCGGCGGGTAGATGATTCGGTGATCCTTCTGCATCCGACCATCGACCCATTTCATAAATATTATTTTATCCAGCAAAAAGGGGATGGAGAAATCTTTGCCCTGAAAGGCCCTGCAGATTTGGCCCTTATCAAGGACCATGCATTGATTTATACGACCAAACGAATTGAGATTGTCATCACAAAATTCAAAGTGAAAAACGGCGTCATTAAAATGATTGGATTTGTAAAATCTCCGCTTTTCCGTTTTATTGATCCGCCCAAACTCTTTTTGCTGTTTTATGGAGTTCGCTCCGGTAAAATGGAAATCCCGCTTTCTGACTCCTCTTGGAATTATTATAAGGCAAAAACCTTGACAAATTCCTTCTTTACCTTTATTCTTGACCTGCCAGCACAGGATATCACCTCTTTTAAATTCCGCGTAAATATCCTAGGTCAAAATTACGCGACCTACTTTTATTTTATGCCTGATGTTCCCTTCAATCTTTCCGTCGGACGCGACATGCTATTTGTGGACGGCATGCAGTACAGGGTGATTGATAATACGATTTATATCGATCCCGAAAACCATCAGGAAAAAAAGAAAAATCGCAAGACCGTTGATTCCTATTATTTGGGGCGGGATAAAAACGTTGCCCTGATGCGCCGCCTGGCCAGAGCTCCAATTAGCCATAAGCGAATCTGGCTTTATTATGACTGTGCAGGCGTAAAAAAGGACAACGGTTATTATCAATTTATTCATGACTTTTACCAGGATGACGGCGTAGTCCGTTATTATGTTGTTAACGATACCATTGATCGCTCAGATCTGTTCGACCGTAAGCAGCGCAGACATCTGGTCCGTTTTGGTAGTTTCTGGCACAAGATGCTTTTTTTCCATGCCGAAAAGATCATCACAGCCTTTATTGAAAAGGTCAACTATATACCGTTTCTCAATGATGTGATCCCGCATTATGCGGATTTGATGCAATATGATCTGATCTATCTTCAGCACGGTATTTTACATGCACATACACCGTGGAAATATTCGCTTGACCGCCTCAATCTGGATAAGGAAGTCATTTCTTCAAATTATGAAAAAGAGAACCTGATTCACAATTATCAATTCACACCCGAATATCTCATTCCGAGCGGCATGCCGCGTTATGACCATATCGACACGGACAAGCCCGCTCAAAAAAGAATTCTGTTTGCACCCTCATGGCGCAAATATTTGATTGCCTCCACAGCAGATGGAAAATGGGTAGCAACGCCGGATAAATTTTCTTCTTCCGACTTTTTCCGGCAAACGCAGGCCTTTTTGAACAGCCCAGAGTTGGCGGACGCGCTGGAAAAATACGACTATCATCTCGACTTTAAGCTGCATCCGATTTTTGACTGCTATTACGATCTTTATGAGATCTCCTCTGACCGGGTCCACTTGGTCAGGGAACAGTCGATTAACGAATTTGAATATGCGCTCTTTATGACCGATTTCTCTTCCTTCTTATTTGACTTTGTCTATTTATGCCGTCCACTAATTTATTTTGTTCCCGATTACGAGCAATTCTCCTCTGGTATGAATGACTACCGAGAATTGGATATTCCTTTTGAAAAAGGCTTCGGGCCCTATGTGCAGACGGCCTCTGAGGCTGTGGAACAGGTACTTTATCTTCTTCGCAACAGTTGCAGACCACAGGCTCCCTATATGGATCGGATCCGCAGCTTTTTTATCGATCACGGCAAACACCATATGGACATGCTGTATCAGGCGCTGATCGAATCATAACAATCCATAAAATTAGAATCAATCGGAGAGAAAAATGAATAGACGAATTGAAAGGTACGTATCCTCATGGTCCCAGTTGGATCCTGCAAAAAAACGTAGATATGCATTCCTTCTATATTTTTGCCTTTTTATCATCGCGGGAGGAATCATCTATACTCCCCTTCTGCTCCATCATAAGTCCCTGATTTATAGTGGAGACGCCCTGCAGCAACACTATCCGGCTGCGGCTTACTTCTGCGACTATCTGCGCTGCGCGATCCGGGATTTCCTGCAGACCGGCTCCCTGCATCTTCCGGAGTGGGACTTTCAGATCGGCGTGGGGTCGGACGTTCTCACCACCCTGAATTACTATGCGTTCGGCGATCCGCTCAATCTGCTGTACGTTTTCGTGCGTCCTGCGCAGACGGAATATATGTACGCGTTTCTGACGGTCCTGCGCCTGTTTCTGGCCGGAGCCGGCTTCCTTTTTTACGCGCTTTTCCGGAAACAGCGCTGTTTTTCCAGCATTGCGGGCGCGCTATGCTATGCTTTCTGCGGGTTTGCATTGACTGCCGCCGCCTATCATCCCTTCTTCGTCAACGCGATGATTTATCTGCCCCTCTTCCTTCTGGGCCTGGAGAAAATTTTCGCCGGCAAGCGGCCACATCTTTTCATTTTCTCCGTTTGCGTCTCGGCCGTCAGTAATTTTTATTTTCTCTTTGTCCTCACGCTTTTGTCCATGCTATATGCATTGTTCCGGTTCTTTCAGATGTATCATACGCATCGCATCCGGTCGTTCGCCCTGCTGACGCTCAAATGCGGCGCGGGATACGTAACGGGGCTTTTGCTGTCCGCCGCGATCTTCCTGCCTGTGTTGATCGCCTTTTTCAACAATGGTCGTTTTTCCAGTGGATATACGCATTCCATGCTGGCGTACAGCCTGCATTATTACGCAGAGCTGTTCAGCAACTTTCTCTCCAGCAACACACCTTCCTATTGGTCTGCTACGGGATATACGCCTCTCTCCTTTTTGTGCATTATTCTTCTTTTTTGTATGCGAAAAAGGAACATGCGTGCCCCTTCCTTGTCTCTGCGGCTCGGATTTTTATTGCTGTCGATTTTTCTCTGCATCCCTCTGTTCGGTTACATTTTTAACGGCATGGGATATGTGACCAACCGCTGGATTTTCGGCTATAGCTTCCTAATCGCTTATATCACAGCGCAGATGCTCCCTGAAATGGTCGTTCTTTCGAAAAAGGAGGGCGTCCTCACCCTGTTCTGCGCGAGCGTTTATACGCTTGTCTGCCTGCTACTAACCGGTGGCGCGGATAAAAGGATTAATCTGGCGCTTATCATACTCGCCGGGTGCTGCGGTTTTGTATTGCTGTTCGTTGTTTTGGGAAAGCCACGCGCCCGTTCCACCGCATTCATACGGAGCACATGCCTGCTGCTTCTGGTTTGTATCTGTGTCGGTGGAAACGGCTTTGCCCGTTACAGAGCTTTCCAAAATGGCTTTATCGATTCGTCCAAGGTGACGAGCAAGATTACCGATTCTCCGTTAAAGGCTCTGAAAGCTCTGGAGGATGACTCATTTTACCGGGTCGGTGCCTCCGGCGTTTCCGTCTATAACAGCTCTCTGACGCTGCATTTAAACGATACTTCCAGCTATTTCAGCTTGACGGACGGCAATCTGACCTCGTTACTGAAAGGGCTTGAACTGAACACGCTCAACGCCCCTGTCCAGTTCATCGGCCTCGACCGGCGCGCCGCGCTTTACAGCCTGTTTAGCACCAAATATTATGCCGCTCCCGCCGGCTCTAAAGCGGTTCCCTACGGCTATCGGGAGACCGAAACGAAGGGCGTACTGGAAAATCAGAATGCGCTCCCGATCGGCTATACGTATCGCTCCTGCATGACCACTGGGCAGTATGAGGGGCTGAATGCACTGGAGAAGCAGCAGGCGCTTCTGCAATGCGCCGTGGTCGATTCTCCGGGAACGCTGCCGAATGCTTCCCCTGTTTTTGATGCAAAATCGGTTCCTTACGAAATTGTTGAAATGAAGGGGATCGAACAGGATGGGGACCGTTTTGCAATCAAATATGGCGGCGCGCAGATGACGTTGCGCTTCTCCGGCCTTCCGGATGCGGAAACGTATCTGAAAATCGACAATATGCAGTTTCAGTTTGCCGAGCCAAAACAGAAAATCATACGGAAAACAAACGGAAAGCGCCTCGTAAACCCGTTTCCGAGTACACCGCAATCCCTGGCGCTGTACGTGAAAGCCTTTAACAACACCACCATCCAATACTTCACGCCCAGCTATAATTTTTATTTTGGACGGGATGATTTTCTGGCGAATCTCGGATATTCCGCCCAGGCGCAAAAGGAATGCACCATCACCTTCTCTGCGGCAGGCAGCTTCTCCTGCGACCGCCTCGAGATCCTATGTCAGCCGATGACGCATTTTTCGGAAAATATCCGCTCGCTCAAGGAAAACGTTCTGGAAAACGTTCAGATGGGAACGGATCAAATTACGGGAAGCATTTCAGTGCAGGAAAACCGGCTGCTCTGCCTGAGCATTCCTTACAGTACGGGCTGGCACGCCAAGGTCAACGGAAAGGACGTCCCGCTTGAGCGGGTAAACACGCTCTTTATGGGAATCCCTCTGGAGCCCGGGACTTATACGATTGAATTGACCTATCAAACGCCCGGCTTGCGGGCTGGACTGCTCGTCAGCGCGGCGACGCTGGTCGGATACGGAATGGTCTTCCTTTTGCTGCGTATCCGGAAAAAGCAAAAATCCGACTGACGCCATTCCCCGAATGTTTACCGGACTTCACCCCCGTCCATTGAAGGAGCGACAAAATCCTTCCGCCTGCGCAACACAGAAAGATATCTTCTGGTTTTTATTGACTTTTCCAACACGCTCCTTTAAGATGGGTACAGCCAGAACGATCAAAAAGGAGCGTGTGTTTTTTGAGCGATTCCACCAAGGCACAGGCATACCTCAAAACCATCGATGAAGTCATCGAAAAGGGACCCTTCAAAGACGATTGGGAAAGCCTCTCCCACTATGGGATTCCGGACTGGTATGCGCGGGCAAAATTCGGCCTGTTCGTCCATTGGGGCGTTTATTCTGTTCCCGCTTTTCACAATGAGTGGTATTCCCGCGAAATGTATCAGAAGGGTAGCAGGGCCTATGCGCACCACCGGAAAACCTATGGCCGGAACTTCGGGTACAAGGACTTCATCCCGCAGTTCAAGGCGGAACACTATGATCCGAAGGAGTGGGCGGAGCTTTTTGCAGAAAGCGGCGCCCGGTATGTCACGCCTGTTGGAGAGCATCACGACGGCTTCAAAATGTATCCGAGCGAGCTGTGCGAATGGAACGCCGTCAATATGGGGCCTAAACGGGACGTATATGGAGAACTGAAAAAGGAACTCACCGACAGAGGGATCAAATACTGCTCCTCTAGCCACCGCGCCGAACACTACTGGTTTATGAACGGCGGGCGCGATATCCCGGGCAGCGACGTGCAGGACGAGAGATACCGCGAGTTTTACGGTCCCTCTGTTGCGAAGGCAAAGGGCGATCCCAGCAGACGTCCGGAGGGTTCCATCGTCCCGTCGAAGGCATGGCTGGAGGACTGGCTTGCCTCCACCTGCGAGCTTGTTGACGTCAACCGCCCCTATACCATATATTTTGACTGGTGGGTGCGGCAGCACGCCTTTCGCCCTTATATGAAAAAATTTTTGGCGTACTATTATAACCGATCCCGCGAGTGGGGCATGGAGGTCTGCGTCTTCTACAAATGGGATGGCGTGATGTACCACTGTGCCGTATTGGACATTGAGCGCGGGCAGCTCGCCGCCATCAATCCCCGCCCTTGGCAGAACGATACCGCCATTGCGAAAAACTCCTGGGGCTATACGCAGGGCAACGACTTCAAAACGCCCTATGAGCTCATCTGCAATCTCATCGACGTGGTCAGCAAAAACGGCTGCCTGATGCTCAATGTCGGCCCGAAGGCGGATGGTACGATCTGTCCCGAGGAGGCCGCTGTCCTGCGCGAAATCGGAAAATGGCTGCAGATCAACGGGGAAGCGATCTACGATACGTCGCCCTATAAAATTTTCGGTGAGGGGCCTTCCAACTGCGGCGGGTCCTTCCATGAGAAATTCTCGTTTACCAAAAAAGATTTTCGTTTTACCTATAAGCCGGATGCGCTTTATGTGTTTGCGCTCATGCCCAATCAGAAGAATATTTACCGCCTGAAAACGCTCGGCTCCAAAGACGATGCGCTAAACTATCAGATCCTCGGCGTTTCCCTGCTCGGCCGGAATTGCAACGTATCCTTCACCCAGACAAACGACTATCTCGAGCTGCACGCGGCTACAGACGAACGCTTTGAGATGCCTGTCTGTTTTAAAATTTCCATAGACTGACGCCGGAAGGAGGCGTGTAGATACTCCTGCTCCGCCTGACGGTGCCTCTCTTTGACGGTTTGCCTGTGAAACGGAAGCATCAAACAGAGCGGTTTACCCTGCTGCTGTACCAATTAAACCGAGCGCGCTGCAAAATGTGCATGTCTACATTTTGCAGCGCGCCCTTTTCTCTTTAGAGGATGGCGGCAGCATCCTCACGTCCGGAATTTCAGCTGTTCCCCCAACCATTCCTGCGCGAGCATAAGCCAGCGCGCCGGATACGGATGGGATTTGTCGCAGGTGCGCAGGGAGCAGTCTGCCAGCCCGTGGTGCCCGGTCTCAAAAATATGCAGGTCAAAGGGAATTTCCTTTTTCGCAAGCGCACCCGCAAAAAGCAGGCTGTTTTCCACATCCACGCTTTTGTCGTCCGCCGTATGCCACAAAAACACGGGCGGCATATTGGACGGGATATGATTTTCCAGCGAAAGATAGGCACGCTGCTGCGGCGTGTCCGGCGTTTCTCCGAGCAGGAACCGGATAGATCCCTCGTGAGCATGCTCCCGTCCCGCCGTCAGGACCGGATAGCATAGGACGGCCGCATCCGGACGAGCGGAAAACCTTGTTTCCCCCTTTAAAACCGACCGATCTGCAAAAAAGACGCTCAGCCCCGCCGCCACGTATCCCCCAGCAGAAAAGCCCACCACTGCAACCTTATGCGGATCGACTCCATAGCGTTTCGCATCCTTACGGATGGCGCGCACCGCCCATGCTGCGTCGCCGATCGGAGCCGGAAACGCTGCCTGTTCTCCCAGAGAATATTGCAGCACAAACACCTGATACCCCTGCGCCGCAAAATGCATGGCGATCGGCTCCGCCTCGCGGTTGGAGCAGGAGGAAAACCCGCCCCCCGGGCAGACAAGCAGAGCCGGTCGAACATGCTGAAAGGTACAGCGGTCGACGTCGTCGAGCAGATAGGCGGTCAGATAGATATCCCTACGGCCGTCATAGCGGTAAATCGTCTCAATTTTCATGCAAATCGGCATCCTTTCCATAGAGATTCTGCAAAACATGTGAATATGTCCACAAGCTGGGGCCGCGCTGCGCTCATTCTCCTTATGGCTCGGGTTTTTCACGGTAACCTCGGCCATCGGCATCATATGGTCGAAAAAAGCCTGATGATCTGGCCCATCGCAATTGCAGGAATCATATTTTCCGAAACACAAGGTTATTATACCGCCCTTTTCTTACATTGAAAAGATCGCCTGCAAAAAGGGCGGCCCTGCCCCATGCGTTTTTGGCATAGGACCGGGCCAATGTATAGAAAGGGGTATGAAAATGGCAAATCACTACACTTCCAAAAGTATCTGGTGCTAAAATGTCCCCTCCGGCTCACCTGCAAGCGTCAGGGAGATATTCAGATTGCCGTTTCGACGGCGGATCGCGTCGAGGAATTCCTTCTGCCCGGCTTCATCCTTCAACTGGATATCGTAAACGACCTCAAAAAGCGATCCAAAATCGCAGGTTTTTACTTTTCTCCGCGTCCAGGATACGGTATACTGCTCGAGAAGGTCGTCAAACAGGCCGTGGAAATTCAGGTTTTCCGGCACTGTGATCTTCAGCGTCATCTGTGTCGTCTTCGGCTGGCCGAATCGTACAGCCTGCAGGCAGGCCATCACAGCGCATAAAATCACGGCGAACAGCACCGCGTAGCCGATATATCCCATGCCGCAGGCAAGGCCCACGCCGAGGGTAAAGAACACATAGGCGATATCCTTCGGATCGCCCGGCGCACTGCGGAAACGGATGAGGGAAAACGCACCCGCAAGGCTGAATGCCCGCGCCACATTATTGCCGACCAGCAAAATGATGATGGCGATGATGGCTGGAAGCATAATCAGCGTGACAGGGAAGCTGCGTGCATAGCCTTCGTTACGGTGCGTTGCGAGATACGTCAGGCTGATGAGCAGACCAAGCAGCAGGGACGATAGAATGATCAGGCAGGCGTTCAGCGGGCTTAAATCACCTGCTACTGAGGAAAAAAGTGTATTGAGCATGGAAATCCATCCTTTCTGCCGAATATTTCTGGGGTTATGAAATCCGCCAGGGCTCATCTGTCGCTTCCATAGCGGGAACCAGTCCGGCGCGCAGCCATTTTTGAAACTCCGTCCCGTATTTTGAGAAGCCGCGGCTGTAAATTTTCTGTGCGGACAGTTCCTGTGCGAGCCACAGCGGCAGCGCGCCCGTGGTTTTGATCTCCATGAGGCGCTCCTCCTCCGGGATCAGATAGCTGCCAAAGGAACCCGCCTCCAGCAGGAGCCGCTCCCGCCGCGTGCAGATGTCCCGGTCAAAGGTGACGCGCAGGGCCGGATCGTCCCGTCCAGTGAATGCAAGCCGCTGATAGCTGATATAGACAGCCGGGCGGACAGGATGGGCCGTCAGAAAACAGGCGATTTCACCGAGCACTTCCTTTGTAAGATAATCGGACGTGACCGGCGGCGCGCCGCCCGCGAGCATCCGATAGGCCTCCTGCAAGGGAAGCTGTGCACGCCGTTTCGCCGTGATACCGCCGATTTTCTTTTTCAGCTCAACGAATACAGGCTCCTCCGGCGAGCGCGGAATCCGATAGCTGCGCACGCGCAGCTTCTCCTTATAATAAGGATGCGACAACGAATGACGGATCAGATCGCTGTTTTCCGTATCATAATACAGGCCGTATATTTCATATTCCTCTCCGTTTTTGCAGTAGACGTCCGGCGTCATATGCTGTTCCAGCACGGGCAGAAGCGCCTGATACTGCGTCAAATTCAGCAGATATTTCTTTTCATACCGCTGAAAGGTTGCGATCGCCATAGCGTTCCTCCTTCGCTGTTTTTTGAGATGGTTACACATACCGTTCCGGTATAGAGCCCAGTATAGTCCGGTTTCCTGAAATTCTCCTGAAAAAAGCTTTCAGAATGATTTCAGCTTCCTTAATTACAATGCCTGTAGAAAAATGGGGCGCGGCATGCTAAAATAGCCTCAAAGCAAAAGGATGTGTCCAACATGCGAATCCTGATTGTGGAAGATGAAGTCCGCCTGGCCGAGGCGCTCGGCCAGATCATGACGGAAAATAAATACACGGCCGACGTCGTCCACGATGGCGAGGCCGGTCTCGACAACGCGCTGAGCGGCATTTACGACGTGATCGTGTTGGACGTGATGCTGCCGAAAAGGAACGGATTCGAGATTGTGCGCGAGCTACGCGCGCAGAAAAATCAGACGCCCGTGCTCCTTCTAACAGCCAAGGATGAGGTACAGGACAAGGTCAGAGGCCTCGACTGCGGGGCGGACGACTATCTGACGAAGCCCTTTTTCACAGAGGAGCTGCTCGCCCGCATCCGTGCGCTCTCGCGCAGGCAAGGCGACGTGGTCTTGAACGAGCTTGCCTTTGGCGACCTGACGCTCAATCTCGCCGCCTACACGCTGCAGTGCGGCACGAAAAGCGTCCGTCTTGGGCTCAAGGAATTTGAGGTCATCCGCCTGCTGATGTCAAACCCCAATATCATCCTCTCCAAGGAGACGCTGCTTCTGAAGATCTGGGGCAGCGAATCGGATGCGGAGGATAATAATGTGGAGGCCTATATCTCTTTCCTGCGCAAGAAGCTTATTTTCCTGAACAGCACGGTTCAAATTTCCACCGCGCGCAAGCTTGGCTATCATTTGGAGGAACCGGTCCATGCTTAAACAACTGCGCTGGAAATTCGTCCTGATCAATATGATTCTGGTCACGCTCGTTCTAACCATCGTATTCGCCGCTGTGCTCGCCTTTTCCTACCGCCGTTTGGAGATGGAGAGCACACAGGCCATGGAGCGCGTCTTGCGCAGCGGAAATACCGATTTCCCCAAGCGGGAGATCGGCGGTGGCAAACCTCCTAACGAAAAAGAACCGCCCAAGACGATGACAGCGGCCTTTTATGTGGAGCTCAACGCCGACGGTGCTGTCAAGAACGTTTTCGGCGAAAACGTAACGGTCACGAACGAGGCCGCGCTGGATGCAATCGTTGCCAATGTGCTGGCACAGGAAAGGTCCTCCGGCACCGTCCGTGGAGAAAGCCTACGCTTTCTCATCCAGGGTAACCGCATTGCCTTTGCCGACCGGACCAATGAAATCGAGAGCCTGACCTCCCTTCTGGAGACCTCCGCACTCGTGGGATTTTTCGGCCTGCTCGCCTTCTTCGGCATCAGCCTGTTCCTCGCACGGTGGGCGCTGCGCCCCATCGAAAAATCATGGCGGCAGCAACGGCAGTTCGTTGCGGACGCCTCCCACGAGCTGAAAACGCCTCTGACTGTGATCCTCGCCAATATGGGCATCGTCCTCTCCCACCGGGAGGAAACGGTGCAGAGCCAGATCAAATGGCTCGAATACACGCAGGCGGAGGCCTCACGCATGAAGGAGCTTGTGGGTAGCCTCCTCTTTCTCGCACAGGCGGACGACATGCAGGAAGCGCTTGCGCTCTCCGAGGTCAATTTCAGCGACGTCGTATGGAGCAGCGTGCTGCCGTTTGAGTCCGTCGCTTTTGAGCAGAATAAAACGCTCGCGAGCGATATTGCAAACAACGTTGTCATCCGGGGGAATGAGGATCGCCTTCGCCGCCTGACTGCCATCCTGCTGGACAATGCGATAAAATATTCCGACGAGTGCGGTACGATCACCCTGCGGCTGCAAAAGGCGCAGGATAAGGCCCTGCTGACGGTTCACAATACTGGCGCGCAGATTCCGGCCGGGCAGCTCTCTCATATCTTCGAGCGGTTCTATCGGGTGGATGGCTCCCGTACGCGGGAGAAGGGCGGTTACGGCCTCGGCCTCTCGATTGCGCAGAGCATCGTGCAATCGCATCACGGAAGGATCAGCGTGCAGAGCGGCAAACAGGGCACGATTTTCACCGTATCCCTTCCAGCAGGTGGGGCGGCACGTCTGAAAAAATAGACAAAAGAAAGATTCTGTAAAGAATTTATTTGAAGTTCGCATTTCTTTTATTGACTTCCCTTCCGCAATCACGTACACTAATAAGGCAGGCCATTTGGGCCTGCAGGGAGGGATATCAAATGGCTATCAAGCATAAAGCACAACGCGCGGCGGCGGGGGCAGTCCTCGACCAGCTGCTCAAATATGTGGACAAGGATCCACAGACAAACCTTTTGAAGCTGGTGGACAAGGTCCAGGGCATCGTCGGGAATCTCTTTCCGGCCAAGTCGATGGAGGGCATTCGCAGGGGCGCGGAGGATCCCGATAACGTCTGGAACCAGTTTGCCAGAAATATTTTGCGGGACATTGACCGAGATGTGATCAAAAAAATGTTTCTCGCGCTGGGCCTGCATGCCGGGTATTATGGCACCAAGACTGTGCGGGAAAATCGTGAAAAATATCAGTGCAACATCCCCTGGATTATTTTGCTCGACCCGACGAGCGCATGCAACCTCAAATGCAAGGGCTGCTGGGCGGCGGAATACGGCCACCGCCAGAACCTGAGCTATGAGGAGCTCAGCGACATCATCCGCCAGGGCAAGGAGATGGGAACGCATTTTTATATGTTCACAGGCGGCGAGCCGCTCGTGCGCAAGGACGACGTGATCCGCCTGTGTGAGGAGAATCCGGACTGTGCCTTCCTCGCCTATACGAACGCAACGCTCGTCGACCAGAAATTCTGCGACGAAATGAAGCGCGTGGGCAACTTTGCCCTCGCCATCAGCATCGAGGGCACACGGGAGAGCAACGATGGCCGCCGAGGCGACGGCGTGTATGACAAGGTCATGCATGCGATGGACCTGTTAAAGCAAAATAAGCTCCTCTTCGGCATCTCCGTCTGCTATACGAGCGAGAATGTCGACGCGGTCACAAGCGAGGAATTCATCGACCTGATGATCGAAAAGGGCGTTAAATTCGGCGCTTATTTCAACTATATGCCGGTCGGGCACGACGCCTATCCGGAATTGATTCCCACGCCCGAGCAGCGCAAACACATGTATGAATGGCTGCGCAAAATGCGCAACGGTAAAACCGGCAAACCCATGTTCGTCTTCGATTTTCAGGACGACGCCGAGTATGTCGGCGGCTGCATCGCGGGCGGGCGCAATTATTTTCATATCAACTCCGCAGGCGACATCGAGCCCTGCGTCTTTATCCATTTCTCGGATTCCAATATCCGCACGCACACGCTCATTGAGGCGCTGCGTCGCCCCCTGTTTCAGGCCTACTGGCGCGGCCAGCCGTTCAACGATAACCATCTGCGCCCCTGTCCGATGCTGGAAAACCCAGACTGCCTGCGCAGGATGATCGAAGAAACGGGCGCGAAATCTACCGATCTGATTTCGCCGGAAAGTGCGGAAACGCTGTGCGCAAAATGTGATAAATTCGCGGCGGCCTGGGCTCCGGAGGCGGAAAAGCTCTGGGCCTCCAGGGCACACCCGCACCCGAAAACGCAGTATTACCGCGACACGCCTCAGGGCAAGCGTGAGGCGGCGGAAAAAGCCACGTCAGAACAGGAAAAGCCGCAATAAAACAAAACTTACAAAGGGGCAGGGAACGGGCGTTCTCTGCCCTAATCTCTTTATTTTTTGGAAGGGGGAACGTTCCTGTGCTTCAGGTAACCCGGCAAGGCAGCCAGATGATTGTCGACATCCACGGGATGCATGCGCGTGAGGCCCGCTTCCGGCTCGACATGCTCATCGACAACGCGCCGAAGGAGGTAAAAGAGATAATTGTTATCCACGGTTACAGCCACGGGCAGGTGCTCAAAAATATGGTGCGCAATGAGCTTACCAGCACGCGAATCAAACAAATCCGCGCTGCCTACAATGCCGGGCAAACTGTGATCGAGTTGCGTAAACACAAGGGCAACCGGTAATCATAAAAAGGGCAAACCACTGCTTACCGATAAAAGCCCTGCATAGAAAGAGGGGATTAACGATGCACGTATTCGATATCTTGGGCCCCGTCATGGTCGGTCCATCCAGCTCACACACAGCTGGGGCCGTGCGCATCGGATTCGTCGCACAAAAGCTCCTGGGCTGCCGCCCTGTACAGGCGGAAATCGGGCTTTATGGATCATTCCTCGCCACAGGAAAGGGGCACGGCACGGATCGAGCGCTTATCGCGGGCCTTCTGGGCATGAAACCGGATAACAGGGATGTCCCGCACAGCTTTCAGCGGGCCGACGAGCAGGGCCTCTCTTTTTCCTTCGAAGAGGCAAAGCTGCGCGAGGCGCACCCCAACACCGCACTGCTGCGCCTGACCGGAGAAAACGGACGGGAGCTTGAAATGCAGGCTTCCTCCATTGGCGGCGGACGGATTCTGGTCAACAAGCTCGACGGTATCGACGTCAATTTCTCCGGCGACTACCCCACCCTGATCGTTCACAATCTCGACCAGCCCGGACATGTGGCCGAGGTCACCTCCATGCTCTCCCATAAATCCGTTAATATCGCCACCATGCAGCTCTATCGCGACCGGCGCGGCGGATATGCCGTCATGGTGCTGGAAACCGACCAAGGCGTCCCGCGGGATTGCATCCAATGGCTGGAGCATCTGGAAGGCGTGATCAAGGTCACCTATCTCAATCTGGAAGAAGCAGTCTGACGGGGAAAGGGTTTATGCAGTCCGGTCAAAAAGGCTGGCTAAACGCTTGCTTTGCCAAGTTGCTCAAAACTGCCCCCGGCATGGAAAGGTTGGTCATTAAAATGAGTTTTTCCTCCGTAAAAGGATGGTTGGAAGCTTGCAGCACACAGCAGCTTTCTCTATGGGAATTGATTTTGCTTGACGATATGCGCGAGCGCGGCATCGGCCGAGACGATTCCCTTCGGGAAATGAAACAGCTTTGGGCCGCGATGCGCAGCGCGGGAGCGGATTACGACGGCTCACTTCGCTCCGCAAGCGGCCTGACCGGAGGAGACGGTGCAAAGCTTGCCGCCTATTTTCAGCAGGGAGGTCTGGCGGACGGCTATATTGGGCAGGTTATGATCCATGCTGTCTGCATGGCGGAGTCGAATGCCTGCATGAAACGCATCGTCGCTTCCCCCACCGCAGGTGCCTGTGGCGTCCTGCCGGCCGTGCTGCTTCCGCTCCAGGAAGCCGGTGCGACATCGGAGGATCAGATTTTACGAGCACTTTATGTTGCAGGCGGCTTCGGCCAAATCATCGCGCAGCGGGCGACAATCTCCGGTGCACAAGGCGGCTGTCAGGCTGAAATCGGCTCCGCATCCGCCATGGCGGCGGCCGCGCTCGTCTTCCTGCGCGGCGGCGACGGGGAGGCCTGCGCCCATGCATGTGCAATGGCGCTCTCGAATCTGCTGGGCCTTGTCTGCGATCCAGTGGCAGGCCTTGTCGAGGCCCCCTGTGTCAAGCGCAATGTTATCGGCGCGATGAATGCGGTCTCCTGCGCCGACATGGCGCTGGCAGGGCTACAAAGCGTGATCCCCGCCGATGAGGTCATCGACGCGATGGGTGACGTCGGCCGTGCGATGCCGGAAGCGCTGCGAGAAACGTCGCTCGGTGGCCTGGCCGCGACGCCCACAGGTCAGGCGATCACAAACCGGCTCCGGAATGCGGATCAATAAAAGGCTCCAGAATCGTGGCGGAATAAGAGGGCTCGCTTTGCTGCCCTCTATGTTCCCTCATAAAAACAGCCCGCAGCGCCTTCCATTCGCGCTGTGGGCTGTTGAATATGATCTATTTTAAAATGCATGAAAGCGTTGCGATATCCGTAAGATTCACCGTGCCCGATTCAACAATGCGCGTGCTCTCCATGATCGCCTTCGCCGCATCAAGGCTCGTCAGGCAGGAGCAGCCCGCCTCTACCGCCAGGCGGCGCAATTTGAAGCCGTCGCGGTTTTCGAGCCTGCCGTGTGTGGGCGTGTTGATGATGAGGGAAACGTCCTCCGCCGCGAGCATATCGTGGATATTGGGCGATTCGCCGGAAATCTTGTTGACCGGCTCGGCCTGCACGCCCGCCTCCATGAGCGCCTTGCGCGTGCCGGGCGTGGCATAGAGCCGGAATTGCATATCCTTCATATTTTTGAACATTTCGCAGACCTCGGCCTTATCCTTATCGCGGACGGTAACGATGATCTTGCCATCCTTCGGCAGGTGCACGCCCGCGCCATCGAAGGCTTTGAGCAGCGCTTCGTCGTAGCTTTTCGAGATGCCGAGCACCTCTCCGGTGGATTTCATCTCCGGACCGAGGCTGGTATCCGCGCCGAGAATCTTCTCAAAGGAGAATACAGGCATCTTGATCGCGTAGTAGCCGCTGTGGCGGTAGAGGCCGGTGCCGTAGCCCATATCAGCCAACCGCCCGCCGAGCATGGCGCGCGTGGCGAGCGCGATGGCGGGGATGCCCGTTACCTTGCTGATATAGGGCACCGTCCGGGAAGAGCGGGGGTTTACCTCGATGATATAAACCGTCTCATTGTAAACGATAAACTGGATATTCATCATGCCGACCACCTCCAATGCGGAGGCAAGGCGGCGCGTATAATCCACGATCGTATCCTGCACCTTCTGGCTCAAGCTGATGGCGGGATAGACGGAGATCGAGTCGCCCGAGTGGATGCCCGCGCGGTCGATATGCTCCATGATGCCGGGGATCAGGATATCGCGGCCGTCGCAGATCGCGTCGACCTCAACCTCCTGCCCCATGAGGTATTTATCGACCAGTACAGGATGATCCTGCACGGTGCGGTTGATGATCGCCATGAACTCACAGATATCCGCGTCGGAAGCGGCAATCTGCATGCCCTGTCCGCCGAGCACATAGCTCGGGCGCACCAGCACCGGATAGCCCAGCATATGCGCGGCGGTGAGCGCCTCCTCCTCGGTGAAGACCGTCTGCCCCTTCGGGCGCGGGATGGCGCACAGCTCGAGGATCTCATCGAATCGCTCGCGGTCCTCCGCCGCGTCAACATGGTCGGCATCCGTGCCAAGGATTTTCACGCCGAGATCGTTGAGCGTTTCGGTGAGCTTAATGGCCGTCTGGCCGCCAAACTGGACGATTGCGCCGTCCGGCTTTTCAAGCTCCACGATGTTGGTCACATATTCGGGCGTGAGCGGCTCGAAATAGAGCTTGTCCGCCACGTCGAAATCTGTGGAGACCGTCTCCGGGTTGTTGTTGACGATCACCGTCTCGCAGCCCGCCTTTTTCAGCGCCCAGACGCAGTGGACGGAGCAGTAGTCAAACTCGATGCCCTGCCCGATGCGGATCGGGCCGGAGCCGAGCACCAGCACCTTCTTGCGGTCGCAGGAGGGATCCACCTCGTTCTCCACGCCGTAATCGGAATAATAATATGGCGTCTGCGCCCGGAATTCTGCAGCACAGGTATCGACCACGGAGAAGGAGGGCTGGATACCCCACATTTTGCGCATATTTTTCACCGCTGCGGGCGTGATACCGATATCCTTGGCGATCACACTGTCCAAAAAGCCCATGCGCTTTGCTTGCAGCAGGGTCTCCTTGTCGCACACGCCGCTGCGCAGCTTTTTCTCCATATTCGTAATGGATTGGATTTTATAGAGGAACCAGTAGTCGATCTTTGTGATCGCATGGATGGTTTCGAGCGAAATCCCGTTGTAAATCGCCGCGGCGACGGCGTAAATGCGCTCATTGTCAATGTGCGTGAGCTGCTCCTTGAGCGCTTCATCGCTCATCTCCAGAAGAGCGGGCACCATCAGGCTCTCGCGGTGCTCTTCGAGCGAATGCACCGCCTTTAAGAGCGCTGCCTCAAAGGAGCGGGAAATCGCCATGACCTCGCCGGTCGCCTTCATCTGCGTGCCGAGGGTGCGCTTGGCGGTGACGAATTTATCAAAAGGCCACTTGGGGAATTTGACCACGCAGTAGTCGAGCGCAGGCTCGAAGCTTGCGAAGGTCTTGCCCGTGACCGCATTCGGAATCTCATCGAGCCCCAGGCCAAGCGCAATCTTCGCCGCCACGCGCGCGATCGGATAGCCCGTCGCCTTGGAGGCCAGCGCGGAGGAGCGGGAAACGCGGGGATTCACTTCGATTACCGCGTATTCAAAGGAATCCGGGTTCAATGCGTACTGCACGTTGCAGCCGCCCTGGATGCCCAAGGCGGAAATGATATTGAGCGCAGAGGAGCGCAGCATCTGGTAATCCTTATCAGAGAGCGACTGACTGGGCGCGACGACGATCGAATCGCCCGTATGTACGCCCACCGGGTCGAGGTTTTCCATATTGCAGACGGTGATGCAGTTGCCCTTGGAATCGCGCATCACCTCATATTCAATTTCCTTCCAGCCCGCGATGCAGCGCTCGATGAGCACCTGCCCCACGCGGGAGAGGCGGATGCCGTTGTGCGCAATCTCGCGCAGCTCATCTTCATTATCCGCAATGCCGCCGCCGGTGCCGCCGAGCGTGTAGGCCGGGCGGACGATGACGGGGTAGCCAATGGATGCGGAAAACTCGAGCGCATCCTCCACTGTCTCCACCACTTTGGAGGCGACGCAGGGCTCGCCGATGGAAAGCATCGTATCTTTAAACGCCTGCCGGTCCTCGGCCTTCTTGATCGCGTCGGCATTGATGCCGATCAACCGCACGCCGAGCTCTTTGAGGATGCCCTTCTCCTCCAGCTCCATGGCGAGGTTCAGGCCCGTCTGGCCGCCCAGGGTAGGCAGGATGGAATCCGGCTTTTCCACCTCCAGCACGCGGCGCACAGTCGGGATGGTCAGCGGCTCGATATAGACCTTGTCCGCAATGTCCTTATCCGTCATGATGGTGGCGGGGTTGGAGTTGACGAGCACAACCTCCACCCCCTCCTCATGCAGGGAGCGGCAGGCCTGCGTGCCGGCGTAGTCGAACTCCGCCGCCTGGCCGATGATGATAGGGCCGGAACCGATGACGAGGACTTTTTTGATGCTTTGATCGATCATTGCAGCTCCTCCTTCTCAATCATGCGGATAAACTTGTCGAACAGAAACGATGTATCATGTGGGCCGGGGGAAGCCTCCGGATGGAACTGGACGGTGAACACCGGCTTCCCGTGGTAGACAACGCCCTCTACGGTGCCGTCGTTGACATTGATGCAGTTGACCTCCGCATTCTCCGGCAGGCCCTCGGCCTTGACCATATAGCCGTGGTTCTGCGAGGAGATGTAGGAACGGTCCTCCTCCAGGAACTTGACCGGATGGTTTGCGCCGCGGTGGCCGTATTTCATGCGCTCGGTGTCGCCGCCCTGGGAGAGCGCCATGAGCTGGTGGCCAAGGCAGATGGCAAAGGTCGGCATCCCGTAATCATAGAGCTTCGCAATCTCGCGAATGATCCCCGTGCAGTCCTTCGGGTCGCCCGGGCCGTTGGAGAGCATGAGCCCGTCCGGTTTTGCGGCGATGATCTCTGCCGCCGTGGCAAAGCAGGGGTAAACCGTGACCTCGCAGCCGCGGCTTGCCAGGCTCCGCGCGATATTGCGCTTGACGCCGAAATCCATCAGCGCGATCTTCGGGCCGGTGTTGCCCTTGCCCACTATCTCGGGCTTCGTGATGCTCACGGACTCCACCAGATCGACCTGGCGGAAATCCCGGATCACATCCATGCAGTGCTTCATATTAGAAAGATCGCCGGTCATCATACCGCGCATGGTGCCGCTTTCCCGGAGTTTTTTGACAATCGCGCGCGTATCGAGGCCGACGATGCAGGGGATATCAAATTCTTTGAGCACCGATTCCAAAGAAGCAGTACTGCGGAAATTGGAAGGAGTATCGCACAATTCGTGCAAAAAGAATGCACACGGCTGCAACCGGATGGATTCAAAATCCTCGCGGCTGACGCCGTAATTGCCGATCATCGGGTACGTCATGACCACGCCCTGCCCGGCATAGGACGGATCGGTCAAAATTTCAAGGTACCCGGTCATGGAGGTATTGAACACGACCTCGCATGCCATTTCGCGGAATGCGCCGCGGGCCTCGCCCTCAAAGATGGAACCGTCTTCCAGAACCAGATAAGCTCTCACTGGCTTCACCGTGCCTTCCTGAATTAGAATCGTTGGGCCCGAACGGGCAAAAAAAGAAGCGGGTTCGGCGCGTCTGCCGATCCCCGCTGTTTCCCGCCAAGGGAAGCATAACGCCGTGCGTAAGAAGGAGGCAAAGCTCGTCCATCCGCCCTTCTTCTAAACGTTAATATTAGCATGTTTCTTTCCGGATTTCAACAGAAATCCGCTTAAAAAAGCGAAAAATCAAAAGAACGGCATTGCGCACAAATTATGCTCCCCGGATGTGTCCCTTCTCGGGCATTATACATATAATATTCTATCAATCCGTTTCAGGTAGAAAAAATATACATTATTTGCGCTATTTAGCGCATAAATAAACATTGTATAGCGTTTCAAAATGAACCTCTTATATAGATGCTGCAAACAAAGAAATCGAAGAGTAGAATATTTCTCTGATCCAGCAGCCGCACCGGCCGCATAATCCTCCATCGGCAAGAGGGCCTGCTGAAGCAAATATATTCAGAAGTCAAAGCTTCTGGAGGCAACCGTTTCGAGATATGCTGTCAGCTTTGACAACATGCCCATTTTTTGAAAACGATCAAAGCCCGATCCCGCGCAATCTGACAATTGATTTCTCATAGGGCAGGCTATATAATAAAGGTTGAAAATAAACGGAACAGCAGGGAGGCGGGGCGTGATGAAAGCCATTCTCCTCGCTCTCCCGCGTGCTCAAGCCGCTGTGCAGTTGAAAAAGGTCCTCGTGAGCGCATCGCTCCCCGTGACCGGCATGTATGGTTCCGGCGCGGAGGTTCTCACGGCCGCAAGCGCACTGCCAGATGGCGTGGTGGTCTGCGGGCGGTTGCCGGATCTTTCCCCTGCGCAGCTGGCCCAGATGCTGCCCTCCGGATTCGACCTGGTGGAGCTGCTTTCCTCCGGCCAGATTCCCGTGCAGGGCTACAGCAATGTGATAAGCCTCCACCTGCCGCTGAACCGGCTGGAATTTGTCAGCACAGTTCAAACACTCGCGAGTGCCTCGGGCGTCTGCTTTGGCTCTCACGGCGAGCAGGGCCGGTCCAGCGGCGAAAAGGAGCTCGTCTTCCGCGCAAAAGCGCTGCTCATGCGGGAGCTTTCGCTCTCTGAGCCCGAGGCGTACCGCCTGCTCCAGAAGCGCAGCATGGCATCGGGCTTGCGCATGGCGGATACGGCACGGCATGTACTCCGGTACGGCGCAAAATCTTTGCGAAAAGAGGTGCTCCGATGAAATTCACCAAGATGCACGGCATCGGCAACTGCTACCTGTATTTCAACTGCTTTGAGGAGCCGGTGAATAATCCGTCGGAGCTCTCCAGAAAGCTGAGCGATATTCACTTCGGTGTTGGTTCGGATGGAATCATCCTCATCGAGCCAAGCGAGGTCGCGGACTGCAAAATGGATATTTACAATGCCGACGGCTCGCGCGGCAAGATGTGCGGCAACGGCGTACGCTGCGTGGGGAAATACGTCTACGACCGCGGGATTGTCAAAAAAGACGTGATCACGGTCGAGACCTTGAGCGGCATCAAAACGCTTTATCTCAACATTGAGGGCGGCGCCGTCAAAACCGTGCGCGTCGATATGGGCAAACCGATCCTCACACCCGCCGAAATCCCCGTCAACCTGCCGGGAAATCGAGTGGTAAACCAGCCCATCAAAATCGAGAATTCCCTTACCGTCAAGCCGATCCATGCGCATGCGACCTGCGTTTCCATGGGGAACCCGCACTGCGTCGTATTTGAGGATTATATGGATGTGGGGCAATTCCCGCTGGAGGCCTTCGGCCCGAAATTTGAGCGCGACCCGCTCTTCCCGGAAGGTGTCAACACGGAATTTGTCAATGTCATCAATGATCACGAGGTCAAGATGCGCGTCTGGGAGCGTGGCAGCGGCGAAACCTGGGCCTGCGGCACTGGTGCGTGCGCCGCGGCGGTCGCCTGTATCTTAAACGGCCGGACAGGCCGCCGGATGCTCGTCCACCTGCGCGGCGGTGATCTTGAGATCGAATGGGAGGAGCAATCCGGCTCCGTCTGGATGACCGGGCCCGCCGCGTTTATCTGCGACTGCGAATGCAATCCGGGGATCTTGGGTTGTTAAACGAAAGGATTTTCCATTCAGGTTTTTACTTTCAGCGGCTGTGCCGAATCGCCCAAAGCCTTCGATTCGCAGGGAAAGGATGGTCTTCGCGATGAAAATCAATGAAAATTTTTTGAAGCTCCAGAGCAGCTATCTGTTCTCCACCATTGCCAAAAAGGTAGCGGCTTATCAGGATGCACATCCTGAGGCGAATATCATTCGTCTGGGCATCGGCGATGTGACCCGCCCCCTGCCGCCCGCTGTGATCGATGCGATGCACAAAGCGGTCGATGAGATGGCGAAGGCTGAGAGCTTTCACGGCTATCCCCCGGAATACGGCCATGATTTCCTGCTGGAAAAAATCCGGAAATACGATTTTGCAGCTTACGGCGTTGAGCTCGACGCAGATGAGATTTTCGTCAGCGATGGCGCGAAGAGCGATACCGGCAATATCGGCGACATCTTCGATGTGGACAATGTCGTCGCCGTATGCGATCCGATCTACCCCGTGTATGTCGATACCAATATCATGGCGGGCCGCTCCGGCGCCCTGACAGAAGGCGGCAGGTGGAGTAAATTTGTCTATCTGCCCTGCACGGCGGAGAATCAATTCCTGCCTGAGCTTCCGGGGGAGCATGCAGACCTCATCTATCTCTGCTTCCCCAACAATCCCACCGGCATGGCGATCGATTTCGACGGTCTGAAGCAGTGGGTCGACTATGCAAACCGCGAGGGCAGCATCATCCTTTACGATGCCGCCTATGAGGCTTATATCACACAGGAAGGCCTACCGCACAGCATCTATCAGATCGAGGGCGCGAAAACCTGTGCGATCGAATTCCGCAGCTATTCGAAAACAGCAGGCTTTACGGGCGTGCGTTGCGCCTATACGGTCGTCCCCAAGGCATTAAGGGTAAACGGCATTTCCCTCAATCACCTCTGGGCACGCCGCCAAGCGACGAAATTTAACGGCGTCTCCTATGTGACTCAGCGCGCGGCGGAGGCGATCTATTCTGAGGAGGGCCGCCGTCAGGTCCGCAGGGTCATCAGCTATTACCAGAAAAACGCACGGGTGATTGCAGAGGGCCTTCAAGCTGCAGGCTTCAAGACCTGGGGCGGGGTAAATTCCCCCTATATTTGGCTCAAGGCGCCGGATGGGCTCACCTCCTGGGATTTCTTCGATCAACTCCTTGAAAAGGCGCAGGTCGTCGGCACCCCCGGCTCAGGCTTCGGCCCGGCGGGCGAGGGGTTCTTCCGCTTGACTGCGTTCTGCGATGCGGCGCGCACCATGGAGGCTATTGAGCGCATCACAAACGTATTCTGATTAAAATCTGGAAACCGCTTCGACCGATCAGCGCGGCGGTTTCCGGTTTTCTTATTGTTCAATCCCAATGAACCCCAAATTTTTATCAATCAAATGGAGGATGTATCAATGGAGAAGAAAGAGATGCTCTACGAGGGCAAGGCCAAAAAGGTGTACGCCACACAGGACCCTGACATTCTGATCGTCGATTATAAGGATGACGCAACCGCCTTCAATGGCCTGAAAAAGGGCACGATTACCGGCAAGGGCGTCATCAACAACAAGATGTCCAATTTTATGTGCAAAATGCTCGAAAAGGAAGGCATCCCCACCCACTATATCGAAGAACTCAGCGACCGTGAGACAGCCGTCAAGCGCGTTTCGATCGTCCCGCTGGAGGTCATCATCCGCAATAAGGCGGCGGGCTCTATGGCGAAACGCCTCGGCCTGGAAGAGGGCACGAAGCTGCTCTGCCCCGTCCTCGAATTCAGCTACAAGGACGATGCGCTCGGCGACCCGATGATCAACGATTCGCACGCGATCGCATGCGGCTTCGCAACACAGGCGGATATCGATGCAATCCGTTCCATGGCTCTCAAAATTAACGAGATTATGTGCAACTATTTTGCGAGCGTTAACGTGGAGCTGATCGACTTCAAGCTCGAATTCGGCCGCTATCACGATCAGATCATCCTTGCGGACGAGATTTCTCCCGACACTTGCCGCTTCTGGGATATGACCACACATGAAAAGCTCGATAAAGACCGCTTCCGCCGCGATATGGGCAGCGTGGAAGAAGCCTATGACGAAATGGCGAAGCGCCTGGGCCTGAAATAAATCAGATTTCAGATCACAGATGCCAGACGTCGGACCGGCGCGCCGGCATCTGTAATCGATACCGTTTGGAGTGAACGCACTTGAAGGACTGTCTGCCCTTTGATATGCTGCACGAGGAGTGCGGCGTATTCGGTATTTTCGGCAGCCGGGAAATCCCGCCCGCGCAGGCGGCGTATTACGGCCTGTACGCCCTGCAGCACCGCGGACAGGAGAGCTGCGGCATCGCGGTGAGCGACCAGGGCGTACTCAGCGTCCACCGGGCGATGGGTCTTGTCGGAGAGGTTTTCGACGATACGGTCCTATCCTCCCTTCCAGGGCAGATCGCCATCGGCCATGTCCGCTATTCCACGGCGGGCGGGAGCCTTGTGCAAAACTGCCAGCCGCTTTTGATGCGATATGCAAAAGGCCGCCTCGCCATCGCGCACAACGGCAACCTCACAAACGCCGAAACTGTGCGGGAAGAGCTTGCAAAGGGCGGCGCAATGTTTCAGACGACGATCGATTCCGAGGTGATCGCCCACGTCATCGCGCAGGAGCGCCTCACTGCCGGCAGCGTCGAGCAGGCCGTCGTGCGCATGATGGGCCGCATCCACGGGGCTTATTCCCTGCTGGTGATGAGCCCGCAGAAGCTCGTCGCAGCGCGCGATCCGTTCGGCTTTCGGCCGCTCGTCATTGGCAGGCTGGGGAGTTCTTACGTGATCGCATCCGAAACCTGCGCGCTCGACGCGGTCAACGCAGAATTCATCCGCGATGTGGAGCCCGGCGAGGTTGTGGTGGTGAATGCCGAGGGGCTGCGCAGCATCCGCGCGCACTGCGCAGAGCAGCCCAGACGCATGTGCGTGTTTGAATATATCTACTTTGCCCGCCCCGACTCCACGCTTGACGGCGTGCGCGTCCACGCGGCCCGGCTACGCGCGGGAGCTCTGCTGGCACGGGAGCATCCGGTGGAGGCTGATCTCGTCATCGGCGTGCCGGATTCCGGCCTGGACGCGGCGATCGGCTTCGCGCAGGAGAGCGGCATTCCCTATGGAACCGGTTTCGTGCGCAACAATTACGTGGGCCGGACCTTCATCAAGCCCGAGCAGGGCGAGCGTGAGGCAAGCATCAACATCAAATTAAACGTCCTGCGGCAGAGCGTTGCAGGAAAGCGCATCGTCATGGTGGATGATTCCATCGTGCGCGGGTCGACAAGCGCGAATATCATCCGCGCGCTGAAAAAGGCCGGGGCGAAACAAGTGCATGTGCGCATCTCCTCCCCCACGCTCCACTGGCCCTGCTATTTCGGCACGGATATCCCCACGCGTGAAGATCTGACCTCCAACCACCACACGGTGGACGAGCTGTGCAAGGCCATCGGGGCGGACAGCCTTGGATTTTTGAGCTGCGAGAGCCTCTATCCCCTCGTCGGCACACAGGAGCGCACCTTCTGCGACGCCTGCTTCACTGGTGAATATCCCATTCCCCTGGATGAGATCAACGGCAATTTCCTCTCAAAGCAGCCTTTTGAAAAGCCGAACGCACACTGAGCGGACAGACCTCTATCTTACCGTTCCATGAAAGGATGGCATGAAATGAAAGATCGTTACGAATCCCCTCTGAACTCCCGCTATGCCAGCAAGGAGATGCAATATATCTTCTCCCCGGATTTCAAATTCCGTACCTGGCGCCGGCTCTGGATTGCGCTCGCCGAGAGCGAGCAGGAGCTCGGGCTAGAGATTACAGACGAGCAGATCGCCGAGCTGAAGGCGCACCGGGACGATATCAACTATGAGGTCGCTCAGGAACGCGAAAAGCAAGTGCGGCACGACGTGATGTCCCACGTTTACGCCTACGGTGTGCAGTGCCCCAAGGCAAAGCCGATCATTCACCTGGGCGCGACCTCCTGCTACGTCGGCGACAATACGGATATCATCACGATGACGCAGGGCCTGCGCCTGCTGCATAAAAAGCTTGTGAACCTCATGGATAAGCTCTCACAGTTTGCGCTGGAATACAAAGACCTGCCCTGCCTTGCCTTCACCCACTTTCAGCCCGCCCAGCCGACCACGGTCGGCAAGCGCGCCTCCCTGTGGCTCGAAGACCTGCTGCTCGATTTTGAAGCGCTTGAATTCCAGCTCTCCCAGATGAAGCTCTTGGGCTCCAAGGGCACCACCGGCACGCAGGCGAGTTTTCTCGAACTCTTTAACGGCGACCATGAGAAGGTAAAGCTGCTCGACAAAAAGATTGCGGAGAAGATGGGCTTTTCAGCCTGTTTCCCCGTCTCCGGCCAGACCTATCCCCGCAAAGTGGACAGCCAGGTGCTATCGGTCTTAAGCGGAATCGCGCAGTCCGCGGCAAAATTTTCGAGTGATCTGCGGCTGTTGCAGCATCTCAAAGAGATCGAAGAGCCGTTTGAAAAGAATCAGATCGGCTCCTCCGCCATGGCCTACAAGCGCAACCCCATGCGCAGCGAGCGTATCGCCTCCCTCTCCCGCTATGTGATCGCGGACACACTCAACCCCGCCATGACCGCCTCCACCCAGTGGTTCGAGCGCACGCTCGACGACTCCGCGAACAAGCGCATCAGCGTGGCGGAGGGCTTCCTTGCGACGGACGCGGTCCTGGAGCTGTATATCAACGTTGTCAGCGGGCTCGTGGTCTATCCGAAGGTCATCGAAAGGCGGCTGATGTCCGAGCTGCCGTTTATGGCGACGGAGAACATCATGATGGACGCCGTCAAGCGCGGAGGGGACCGGCAGGAGCTGCACGAGGCGATCCGCGTACATTCCATGGCGGCTGGGAAGGTTGTCAAGGAGCAGGGCGGCGAAAACGACCTGCTCGAGCGCATCGCGGGCGACCCGCTCTTCGGCACTACGCTTGACGAGTTAAAAGCGCTCATGCATCCGGCAAATTTTGTCGGCCGTGCTCCGCAGCAGGTGGAGGAATTTGTGGCGGAGCAGATCCACCCGATCCTCGACCGCTATGCGGACGAGCTGGGGCTTGAGGTTGAAATTAACGTCTGACGCCGAGCCCAAACGGGAAGCTAGAGCTCAGAACGGCCTCGTATCGGAAAAGAAAGGCAGTGGGATCCGCTATATGTAGATTCCACTGCTCAGCTTGCTAACAAAGGGATATCATTTGTCAAAAAGCACAAGAACAATTTCGTAAAATTTCTGCGTTACGCTTGCCCTTTGATTGCCTTGACAAGTGATATTGTCAAGAATGGTTGACACATTTTCCTCAAGGATTCTGTAGGTTATGCAGCATCCTTTAGTGATTCAAAGTATCGCTTACGCTTAATCATTGGA
>ERZ781272.244-NODE-244-length-57332-cov-14.245596_pt1 | contig 57332 bp, 58 predicted proteins | sample MGYA00375850_ERZ781272 | MGnify/ENA primary metagenome ERZ781272 (study PRJEB29790, sample SAMN06051246) | human gut metagenome | host: Homo sapiens | place: USA: Cincinnati, Ohio | collected 2013-06-21 | study: EMG produced TPA metagenomics assembly of the Gut...
TATCCACAAATTGTACATATAAATTTTTTCATAATATATTTCCTCCTTGAAAAAAACATTTTTTATATTTGTATATTAACATTTCTAATTACTTTTTCTTTTGTGCTTTGATTTATTTTTTCTCTTGTTATCTATGTATTTATAATATCATAACAAATAATAATTGTCAACAAATAGTATGTATTTTTTATAAAATATCTTTGAACAAAAAAAGAACAAGCCTCAAATTATTATTTAAGACTTGTTCTTTTAAATATATCTATATAGATATATTTATCTGATAGAGTTAAACTCCATCTAAAGCTAAGACTTCAATTTATAAATATCTATAATACTCTTTATTATTTTGCATTTCATTGAAAAGATGTTTAACTTCTTGGTCTTTGCCTTTTTCCATTATCAATATTACATCACCTGCGTCAACTACGACTAAATCTTTTATACCAAATCCTATAATCAGTTTCTTATCACTGAAAATTGAGCAGTTTTCACTTTGGTTTAGATATACATTATCTGATATATGGTTTCCTTCCCTTTCATCTAAGAATCTAGATAATGCAGCAAAACTTCCTATATCATCCCATATAAATTCAGCTTTTATTACATATGCTTTTCTTGTTCTTTGCATAATTCCAAAGTCAACAGAAATTCCATCAATCAAATTATATTGAGTTCTTATGATCTCCATCTCATTTTCTTCCCCTAGGTTTTGATACACCACCATAAGATGCTTATACATCTTTGGAAGATATTTTTCCATTTCTCTTAAAAATACATCAGCCCTCCAAACAAACATTCCTGAATTCCACAAGTAATTCCCTTCTAATAGAAAGTCCTTAGCAACTTCTATATTAGGTTTTTCTGTAAACCTTTCTATTTTAAAAGTAGCTATAGATCCAGCTACCCTTTCTCCCATTTGAATATATCCGTATCCAGTTTCAGGTCTTGTAGGACTTACCCCTATCGTTATAAGTCCCCTCCTCCTCTCTGCTATTTCAAGGCCTTGTGTCAATGTGTCTAAAAACTCCTTTTCACCTTCAATGTAATGGTCTGAAGGAAGTACAACCATCACTGCATCTTTGTCCTTTTTCAAAAGTTTTATTGCAGATAATCCTATACATGTTGCCGTCTCTTTATTTTGGGGTTCTACAAATATATTCTCTGAATCAATTTCTGGAAGTTCCTCTTTTATTTTTTCAATATACTCCTCATTAGTAACAACATAGATATTTTCTTTAGGTATTATTGGTTTTATTCTATCTACGGTGTTACGGAGAAAGCTCTTATTGTTCACTACTTTCAGAAATTGTTTGGGATTTGATGATCTAGATAATGGATAAAGTCGCGTTCCCTTTCCTCCTGCTAATATTAATGCATATTGCAATATAGCTCACTCCAATTATTGATACATTTTATAATATGAAGCGGCAATTTATATTGTGAAGGTTTATTTTAACAATTTTTCAATATGTTAATTTCAGAAGTTTTAATAAATTTTTATATGAACAAACTTTTTAATTTAAACTCATAATAGTAATATAAAAAAACTGCATAATACTATCAATACCTGATTATTATCAAATATGATTTAATATATATGCAGCTTAAAAATTTAATTCTTTATATTATTAATAATCTAATTTTCTGTAGTAACGACGTATATCCATAGGATGGCGTGTTTCTACTTCCATATGTGCATCAATTCTATTAGTTACTGCATGCATAACTAAGTGAGATATATGTCCTCTATATTTTTCACTAATTCCTTTTAATTCAAAATCTTTTGTATCAATTATTGTATAGTTTTCACAGATTCTAGGAAGGAAATTTACTACTCTTTCAGACAGAGAACGTTGTGAATCTTCTCCAACAAATACTGTAACAGGCACTTCTTTTGTTATAATCTCAAACATACCATGGAAAAACTCACCTGATGTAATAGATTTGGTTTTAATCCAAAGCTGCTCTTCCCAGTAACACATTGCATAAGAGTAAGTTGCTCCCCATTGATTTCCTGCACCCACAAAGTAATGTATCTCATCATTCCAATGTTTCTTTGCAAATGCTTCTCCAAATGAATCAGTTTCTTTCTCTACATCTACTAAAGCTTGTGCAAGATGCTCATCAAATTCTTTATACATATCCTCATAGTCATCAAATTCTCCATTATTGTATAAGAATCTATCTGCTACCATAAAGAACTTTAACTGCTCATTAGCTTTATATGCTATTTCATAGTCTACCATTTTTGCAAGTTCTGTTGTATCTATATCAATAAACCCTATAACTTTAGCTCCCTCTTCTTGCATCTTTTTTACAGCTTTTACAACTTCGATAGTACTTCCTGTTACAGAAGAAGTAACAACAACTGTTCCTTTTCCTATTCTTTTGTTGCCTGTTGTTAAATACTCTGACGCATTTTCAGCCCAAGTTTCTATTTTAGATAATTCTTTCATATGAACTGTTGCTTGCATACTGCTTGCCCATGTTCCTCCAATACCTAACCAGCAAATGTTAGTATATCCTTCTTTACATATTTCATCTACAACCTTATTTATTTCTCCTCTTAAAGCTAGCGCTCCATTTACACTCTCAATACTTGCTTTTTCATTAAACTTTAACATTTGTTTTTTCCTCCCTTATTTTTTATATTTAGCCAGCTAATACACCGAAGTATGCTCCAATGATTCCTACAATCATTGTTCCAACTATAAGCATTATTGGATTTACCTTCTTTTTTAATAACCAATAATACAACCACGTTCCACCTAATCCAATCATACCAGGCATAATACCATCTAATACAGATTGTAAAGTGGTGATTTCTTCTCCTACTGCACCAAGCTGAATATTTATCGTAGTCCATACCATGTCTTTAGACATACACCCAATTACCATAACTCCTAGTATACTAGCAGCAGCTAAAAGCTTGTTCATCATACCATTCTGCTGCATCTTCTGTAAGTAATTAAATCCTATATCATATCCAAGATGTGCTCCAAAATATCTTACTATAAATGCAGGGATATTATATAAAAGGAAATATAAGATAGGTCCTAATATGTTTCCAGTTTGAGCTAAAGAAATACCAATTCCTACAGCTATTACACGTAGACATCCAACAAAAATAGAATCACCGATCCCGCTTAACGGTCCCATAAGTGCTGTTTTTATGCTAGATATTGCTTCCCCATCTACCTCTCCACGAGCCTTCATTTCTTCCATTGAAGCTACTATTCCGCCTACAAAAGGAGCAAATTGAGGAGTTATATTAAAGAATTCTAAGTGTCTAACTAAAGCTTCTTTATAACCTTCTTCATCATTCTTATATACTTTTTTTAGAATTTTATTAATCATCATAGCAAATGAAATATGCATTTGTCTTTCATAGTTCCAAGAAAACTCCATTCCTAAGGATCCTTGGTTAAAAGCCATATTTGTTATATCTTTTTTTGTTATTTTTGAATTAGAAGTCTTCATCTTCCATTACCTCCTCTATAACTTCCCCTCCTACAGTTACCGCTGCAGCTTTTGGCTCTAAGAAGTTAAATTTAACAAGAATTAAGATAACTCCAAGAATAGCAACTCCTAATATAGGCACTTTCATATAAGAAGCTAATGCAAATCCTAAAAAGTAGTATGGTACATTTTGTTTATTTACTGTCATACGCATTAACATAGCAAATCCTAATGCAGGTAATAATCCAGCAGCAGCAGCCATACCACTAGTTACAAACTCTGGAATCGCATTAATCATATTTCCTACAACTTCTGATCCTAAGTAAAATGCAAAGAATACTAGAAGGAAACGACGAACGATTGTAAGCATACCAATAAGCCAGTGAGTAGCAACGACCCCTCGATAATTGCCCTTTTCTCCATATTTATCCGTAAATCTAAGTATAATGGAGTTAAATACATTAAAGAAATTACCCATTGCCTGTGATAACAAAGCAATTGGCATTGCTAACGTTACTGCAGTTTCAATTCCATTCCCCATTGAAATAGCGAATGCAGTTGCCAATACTCCACCTACAATTGTATCTGGAGGTATATAAGCTCCAACACTTACTGCACCCATAAAGAATAATTCAAGACTTGCCCCAATAATAAGTCCTTGTTCTACATTTCCAAGTATAAGACCAACAAGAGGTCCCAAAATGATAGGACGGTTGATGTAGAGAGAACCTAACTGATCTCCAAATACACCTAGGGCAGCAACCAGTCCAATTAAAATTGCTTCTAACATATCCTTATCCCCCTTTTCTTATAAAACATTTTGTACAGGTACACTATTTTCAGCAGCTAATTGACGAATCTCAACTTGTAATCCACGACTTAACATATCTTTGATATCTTTCTCATCTTCATCCCCAATGAAAATAGCTTTGCTAATTTGTCTATAACCATCTTGTTTTTTTGTTCCACCAAGATTAATGCTTTTTATAGCTGAACATTCTTTACTTAAACGATTTGCATCTTTAATGTTCTGTACAACAATTAATAATTTGTACTTGTCTGTAACTCCACTATTAATTGCCTTTATAGAATCCTCAATATTTTTGATTACTAGCTTTACCCCTGCAGGTTTACCTAACTTTAATGTAGTTTTCCACATTTCATCATTCACAACATGATCACTAGCAACTAAAATACAATCTGCACTAACTGCATTTGTCCATGAGAATGCAACTTGTCCATGTAAAAGACGATGATCAACACGACATAATTTAATCATTTTAATTCCTCCTTTCTTTAAAAATCCTCTTCTTCAACTGATTTATCTTTTTTTCTATTGCAATACACTATACCTTGTAATTCCTCTGAAAATATTTGTTCCATCAAAACATCAAAATTTTCATCTTTTGATAAAAATATATTAATTAATATTGGAAGATTTATACCTGTTAGCAAATAGAAGTTTTCTCTTCGAATATATTTCATCATTTCATTGTTAACGCTTCCACCAAATATATCAGTACATGTAATAATTTCATCATCTTCTGGAATACTATCAATGGTCTTTTGAATCTGCTGCTTCAAGTCAAAACCATCTTCAACATAGGCTGTGATAATATGTACGTTTTCTTGCTCTCCCATAATAATCTTTATAGCTTCATAAAGCCCCTGAGAGAATGTTCCATGACTAGCTAATATATAATGTCTCATCTTTTTCTCCCTCCAGTTTCTCAAATGTACTAATAGTTTTTTCTTCAGCAATCCACGGTTTCTCATAGTATCTTTGTGTTGCAGTCTCTAATGATAAAAATCCGTTATAATTATATCTTTGAAGATCATTTAAATCTTTCTCTAAATCTCTATCCCCATCAGACCACGCTAAATGTCCTGTAGGTTTTCCATCAACAAAATGAATATGTCTAACATCATCTCCAAAAGTTTCAAAATATTCTTCAATAGTATTTTGTGCTCTTGACATAGCTCCAAAATCAATGCACACCTTCAAATTGCCGCTGTTAACATCTTCTCTATATCTCTTAATATCATTTACACTATTTACAAGTAAAGACTCATCTATTTGTAAAGCTTCTAATACAAGCATGATGTCTTTCTTTTTCGAGTATTCCGCAATCCTTTTCATCATACTTACAGACCTATTCCATGCATCTTCTATAGGTTCATTGTAATATGCCCATCCACTTGTTACTAAAACTTGTTTACACCCTATCTTGTCCGCTATATCTATTATCTGTTTATAATATTTATAGACATTTTGTTTTCCTATTTCAGATTTCACTGCTATATTGTTAGGCTTTGGATTGGTTTGCTCAGGACATAATCCGATAATTTTAATTTTGTACTTTTCTGATAATAGTTTAAGAATTTCTACATCATCATGTTGGTTGTAATCAACAAAAAAATGCATAGGGCCTGTCCATAGTTCTACATACTTTATGCCATTTATATGGGCATGTCTAAAAAACTCTTCCAATTCATAAAAACGGTAATGACAATTCATTGCACATAACCTAGATTTAAAATTCATCTTCTCCACCACCTTTTAACTCATCATTTTCAATGTACTCATATAAATAAGCAATTTCACTAATAGGCATTTCCACATTATAGTGAGAAAGCATCGCTTCGAAACTATTGTTAACCTTATCTATGAAATCCTGATGAGTCTGTATAAAGTCCTCTAATCCTTCGTATTTATATAATGCTGTTTTAGTTACAAGTCTCTCTACAAGAAAACAAATATGAATGTAAATCCCTACAATTGTTTTGCTTTGAAACTTCTTCCCAATTGTATGTTGAAGTGAGTATATAGAATCACTTACATAATCCAGCAATTTAGGCGCGTTAAGTATGGTCAAATTTTCCATAACTGACTGCATTGAGAAATTTTTCAATAGTTCTTGATCAAAACATTCTATTTCCTCTGTACTTAAGTAAGGTCTTAAAGCATTATTTACTTTGTCTATGTCTTTAAAATTAATAATCTCTTCCAAAGTAACGCTCTTTACCTTTTTTAATTTTAAGGAATATGGTTTAATCATTAAAACTACATCGTATTTTTTGAATAGAATATCCTCTGTTTTGTTTTTAACTAATTCATCATAGTCATATTCAATCATTTTCAAATCTATCTTTCTTGGCAAACTATCTTTAAATAAACGACATAACTTTTCAGATACCATAAGTCCTGCATCATTTGTGAATACGATAGCCTTTTCTTTTGCAGCTACAGATAATACTTTATATCTACATTGATTTTCTTCACATGCTATTTTTAGTATTTCCTCTAATTCACAATGCTGCTGAATTTTTATCCCTATGTTTAATGCTAATGAAGTTGATATATTATTTATCACACCTACATTTACACTATCTGCAATAACTTCCCCAATTCCTTCTAGAGATCCCATATCAACAAGTAAAATAATATTTTTTAAATGAGTATTTTCTTCTATAAACTTATTTAACTTATCACTAATTTTTTCAACAGATGTATTTAAAGGCATATCAATTGCTTCAAATATATATGATGATAATAAAGAATTCGCCGCATCAGCTATTGAACTAGCTGTAGAATATCCATGACTTAAAATTATGCCTATAGTATCTTGCGACCTTAAATCTTTGTTATAAAAATTGATATTTATCATAAGAAATATAATGTTCATTTCATTCAGTCTTATATTTATATTTGATTGTATTTGCTTGACAATCATATCAGTAAGAATATACTCATTAGGCATATTTTCACACATTCTTGTTAAGCATTCTCTTATTTCCTTACGATTATCCTGTTCCCATTGCTTAAGCACTGAGTTATTTTTTTGATAAGAAATTATCATTCTAGTCAAAACATAAGCGCAGTTTAAAGGCAAGTTTATGCTTTTGGCTGATTTCACAGCATTTAAGACCTCTAAAACAATCTTTTCCATTGCTTTTAATCTGGCATCATAATAAGTTTCCTTAAATATTAAAATATCGTAATAGTATCTAAGTGCTTTATGACCATGTTCTAAAAACTTAGAAAATGGCTGCATTTCTAATACATACTCATTATAAGCATTTAACATTTGATCCCACATTATAAGGATTCTATTGTTTTTCGATTCCTTTTCAATGCTATCTATGCGTATTATATTGTCCTCATCCTTAGATACCTTATCTACTGTAATCTGATTCATCATATTAATAGGCAAATGATACAAGTAGACATTTACAAAAGTAGAAGAAGTACATTCTGAGAATGCATTTGCACATATAGATTTTACGCATTTGTTTAATTCATTTATGTTATTTTCAAAATGGTATTCCATCAAAAATTGAATTAATTTTTCTGATATATATATTGAGCGATCCAATCTGTTTTGCTCTTCTTTAAAAAATTTTATAATGAACTCCAAACGTTCATCATCATTTCTATCTCTTAAAGAAGGAATGTTGCATATTATAGGAATATTCAACACTAAACTTTGTGACAAAGAGTCGTATGGGTTCTTTGTAGTACTTAAAATTATTCTTGTATTTCCTTCTACAAGGACTTTGTCATCACCAAATCTTGTAAATTTAGAACTGCTTATATATTCCGACAATTTTTCTTGGCATTTCTCAGTTAAATTAGAAGCATCTTGAATACATAATATTCCTCCCTCTGCTTCATCTATCAATCCCTTCTGCATAACCTTTTCTTTTTCATCATACTTTCCAAAAATTTCTTCCATTTGTTTCTGTGCATCTTCTCCTTTGAAGATACGTTTTTTTACTAATGAAGATTGTTTCTGTGTAGGTATTTGATTCATGCAAAATTCATGAATAAGTTTTACTAAATAAGATTTTCCACTTCCTTTTTCCCCATATAAAATAATTGGAAGACCTCCCTGTGGATATAGAAGCGCGGATTTCATTTGTGAAATACAGTAATTTAAACTTCCATCACATCCTATGGCTTTTTGAAAATCCTTTAAATTAGGACTGTTTTGATTTAATTCCTCTCTCAATTCAGCTAAGCTTAAATATTCAGACATTTTCATTTCTATCTGATATTTTTTTTCAATCTCATTTTTGTCTATGTAATAAACTGGTCTTGAACTAATCTTTATCACTTCATTCTCTTTTACAAGATCATTTAAATATTGTGATGTTAAAGATCTAGATATATTTAATGCCTTACTTATGTTGATAGTAGTGAATCCAGACATTTGTTCCATATTAAAGTTACGGCTTAGCTTACGAAGATATTGGATTATCTGAATTTTAGAAGCTGTATAACTCATATAACCACCCCTCTTTCCAATATCGTTTTCTTCTACGATATCATTATAAATTTGCTTTTATTCTGAGTCTTTAGTTCTATAAATTTTCAACACTACCTACCAATTTTATTTTATTTTAAACACTATGCATTTTTCAACATAAAATAGTGTTTAATTGTCCAACACTGTCTAATTCTATCTTGTAGTGTCAAATTTTCAATAAATGCTTATTTTATCTCTAAATTTTATAAACACTATCTTTTAAACTGAAATAAGTTATATTTTTGATATCCTCATTTCAACAGAAAAATAAATTAAATATTTATATAATATTTGTCACAAGAAAAAGGAGCAAGAACTTCCGAGGGGGGAAACTTGCTCCTTTTTTATACAATTAAAAACTCATACTCAATTTTAAATTCTTTTATTTGAAATTATTTTAAAACTTCTAAATCCTAGTTAATGCTATCTTATTTTTTATCGCTTAATTATTCACTATTTACTCTTATATCTACTTAACGTCTCTCTTTACAAAAGATATAAAGGAAATTGCAAGTAGTATAGCTGCAAATATTAGAAGATATGCAGCTCCGAAGTTTGGATCCAAATTTACTCCAAATTGCTGCTTTATCATTCCCACTATTATAGAATCACCATAGAAGTTTGATAAATTCATGTATGGGAATATTGTTTTTGTCACCCATTTCATATTTAATCCTGTAAGCATAAGAGTAGCAGGTGAACTTCCTAAATACATCATCATAGTTAAACCTACTGATAATGCTGTATTTCTAGTTATTGTTGATAAAGTTATTGCAACTGCAATTATAAATATAAGACTTATGCTTGAGAACATTAGCTTTGGTATTATCGAAGCAATATAATTCTTTTCTACTATGCTTCCTCCTACAAAGCTTATTACATTGGTTCCAAATCCCTTAAATCCATAAGTTATTCCACTTGATATTATAAGCATTCCCACACTTAATATAAGAGTTGTGTAGCCTACAATAAGTACTGCCATAAGTTTTGAGAACAAGAATTTCCATCTTGATACTGGTCTTATCATAAGAAGCCTTACTGTTCCAGTAGAAAACTCTGATGATACAATACCACCTGCTATTATTATAGAGACAACTATTATTACAGATACATACATTAAATATAGTTGGTCTACAGAACTTCTAGCATCTTTTTGGAATTTAATTTGTGGCACTTCATTTTTCAAACTATACCAATTAAGCTCTATCTCTTCTTTTATCTTTTTCTGTTTATCTTCAAAATCTTTTTTATAAGTTTCATATGTCATACCTCTTGAAATTTGATGGCTATATTGCTGATTGAATCTTTCTTCATCTAGCATGGCCTCCATCTGAGAATCATACTTGAATCCTATATCTTTTATAGTATTACTCTTCCAATCATTATTGTCATAAGCTATTTTATTGTTATATCTATATTGAGTTGCTTCAAGTCTTCCTTCTGTAGCCTTTAATTGTGCTTTTGCACTTTCTAAAACTGCTTTTAAATCATTCTTCTTAGGATCAGCTTTTATAGCATCTTCCATAGTCTTTATATTCTCTTTTTGTTTATTTACTGATTCTTTCATCGATTTTATGTTAGCATCTAAATAAGACATAAAATCATTCTTTACTATACCGTCCTTTAGTTTTGGATTACTCTTATTTAGTATCTTTAACTCTTCTTGCAACTCTTCTTTAGACATTGAACTAAATATCTGTATCTTTTCTGATCCAAAATAATCTGGTATATCTTTTGTCTCATGTCCATCTAATATAGCTTGAATTGTTATTATTGAAACTTCATTTTCAAACCATTGATTTACACTATCAGATCTCCAGTCGTCATAGGATATATTGTTGTCTATAAGAATGTTTAACTTTTCTTTTTCCTTGCTTCTTATTGCTTTAAGAAGCTGATTATTCTTGGTATTTCCTTCCTTCTCCAAATTTTTATTATCCATATCTAAATATTCAAGCTGTGATTTATAATGCTCTATATAGGAATTTGAATTTCTTTCTTTTTCACTGATAAACTTTATAGCTCCTGGAATAGCAAGAGCTGATATAAGTATTAAAATTAAAATTACTTTTGTACCAACTTTTTTGTATTGCTTTATCAGTTCATTCTTCGTAAGAATACCTATCTTTCTCATTTTCATTCTCCTTTTATAACTAAGATATATTACCTAATATCATTTTTATTAAGATATTTGATCCTTAGACCCCTTTGTAACTTCCATAAACTCATCTTCAAGAGTTTTAGAATTTATAGCCATTTCATAAACCAAAATATCTGCATTTATTAGAAGTTTATTTATCTTAGCTATCTCTTCACGAGAACAGTTTAATCTAAGCTTTTCATCATGTTTTTCAACCTTCATATCTTTATATTCATCTTTTATAACTTCTATGGTTTTATCAGTATCTGAGACATCTAAAGAATACAAGTTAACATCCTTACTTTTCTTCTTTATGTCCTTTAAAGACCTTATGTCGATTATCTTTCCATTATCTATTATTCCAACTCTGTCACACATAAGCTCCATTTCACTTAAAAGATGGCTGGATACTAAAACAGCAAGTCCTTCGTTTTCAGCAAGCTCTCTAAGATTATCTCTAAGTTCCTTTATACCTACTGGGTCTAATCCATTGGTAGGTTCATCCAATATAAGAAGCTTAGGCTTATGTAGTAAAGCTTGAGCAACTCCTAGTCTCTGTCTCATTCCTAGGGAATATTTTTTAACTTTATCATCTATACGATTTTCAAGCTTTACCATCTTTACGGTTTCATCTATTCTATCTTTTGATACTGTTCCATGCATTTTTCCATAAATTTTCAAGTTATCTCTTCCGCTTAAATATCCGTACATCTCAGGATTTTCTATAATCCCCCCAACATTTTCTAAAGCACCTTCAAAATCCTTTTTTACATTTTTTCCGCCTATAAAAATTTCTCCTTCATCGATACTTAAAAGACCTGTTATCATTTTTATAGTCGTAGTCTTACCAGCTCCATTGGGTCCTAAAAAGCCAAATATCTCTCCTGAATTTACTGTAAAACTAATATTGTCTACGGCTTTTTTCTTCCCCATTGTTTTACTGACATTTTTCAATTCTAATATAGTCGCCATAATTCACCTCATAAAATTATTACTCTTTTAATTATATCTTATAGTATTCCCATTTAGTAAGCACCTTTAATAGCTTTTAAGAAACTCTTTAGGAATATTTAAGATTTGCGGGAAACTTAATCTATTTAGTTCAAAAAAATACAGAGGATCTATCCCCTGTATCTTATATTTTATAACTGACAAAACTTTTCTATATCTTTTCTTATTATATCTAAAGAACTTCTCCAGAAGTTTATGTCATGAACATCTATTCCTGCAAATTTTGTTACATCATAAATATTTGCTTTTCCCGTTAAAGATAGGATTTTGTTATACTTTTCTACAAAAGCGTCTCCTTCTTTTAGATACTGACTATATAATCCCTTTGCAAATAATAATCCGAAAGCATATGGGAAGTTGTAGAAGTTCCTCTCTGTAAAGTAGTAATGTGGCTTATGAATCCATGCATATGGATCTAATGTTGTTTCATCAATAGCTTCGCCATAAGCTTCCTTTTCTGCACAAACCATTATTTCTTTTATTTCATCAACAGATAAGTCTCCATTCTTTCTTCTTTCAAATACTTCTTTTTCAAATAAGAATCTAGCATATATATCAACTATAACTGATGCACAGTTTACAAGTTCTGCTCCAAGTATTCCTAAAGCCTCTTCCTTGTCTGCATCCTTTAAAGCAGCATTTCTTACCATAGTTTCTGAGAATATTGATGCTGTTTCTGCCAAAGGCATTGGATATTTTGTATTAAGTATGTCCTCTGCTCCTAAAATCATTCCATGATAAGCATGTCCAAGTTCATGAGCTAATGTACATACATTTTTAAAGCTTCCACTGAAACTACAAAGTATCCTGCTTTGCTTTATTACATGAAGGTTTGAGCAGAACGCTCCTCCTCTTTTCCCATCTCTTACCTCTGAATCTATCCATCTATCATTAAAAGCTCTTTCGGCCATAGCTCCCATATCTTTAGAAAATGAAGAAAAATGTTTTACTATAAAGTCTCTAGTCTCTTCATAAGTATACTCCTTTTCTGATGTGCTTATTGGAGCCATAATATCGTAATAAGGAAGTTTATCTTTATGGCCTAAAAGCTGCGCTTTCTTTCTAAAATATTTTTGGAAATCATTTAAGCTTTCTTTCATAGCTTCCAACATAGAATTTAAAGTTTCTTCATCCATTCTTGCATCTATAAGAGTTTTGCTAAGAGGAGATTTGTATCCTTTCATATCACATACAGTGATTACCTCACCCTTTATTCCATTTAATGCTGATGCAACGCCTTCTTCTATGACTTTGTTACTTTTTCTTTCAGCTTCTGACGCAATCTTTCTCAAGGTCTTGTCAGAACTGAATTGCATATTCTTCACTTTATTTATACTTAAGATTTCTTCTTTACCGTCTATAGTTATGGGAACCATATGATTTGAAGTTAAAGTATTTCTTAGGTTTTCCCAAGAGCTTGAGCCTGTAAGAGCCATTTTAGATAAGGCAACTTCAACTTCTTCACTAAGCATATAATCATTCTTACTATCTAATTCTTTTATTATGAACTCATGATTTTTTAGTTCTTCTGACGCATTTATTATTTCATCTATATTCTCTAATTTTCCTAGCCATTTTATAAATACAACTTGAACATTCTTAGTCAATGTCTCCTTTTGCTTAAGTACTACAGATGCTTTCTTTGCTTCACTATTTTTTGCATTTGCTGATAGAGTTAATCTTGAAAAAGATGAAAGTCTTCCCAAAAGAGATGTATATTCTCTATTTAAATTTAAATACTCTTCCATCTTTCTAACCGCATCTTCTGTAGTATTTAAATTGTTTTTAGCCCAATTATTTATCTCATTAATTTTATCATCTAAAGCTTTCATACCTGAGATAAAATCTTCTCCTTGAAAACTGCTATATAGCTGGCTTAAATCCCAACTCATATTTAATTCCTCGCTCATAGTTATTCCTCCTTGATTCCATATTGTGTTAACTAAATTATATCATTGATATTCTTTTATTTATGGTTTTAGGAGTACAGTTTTAGAAATTGCATATCAGTTTTTATCCTTTGAAGCTAGAATATATTAGGTTCTTAGCCCATAATCTTTTTTAACCACTTAAGCTTTCCAGCATATGGCGCATATCTAAATCTTATATCAAGTAAATTACTCTTCTTTATAATAGATTTATAATGAGTAAATGTATCAAAAGAAGCTTTTCCATGATAGGCACCCATTCCGCTTGCACCTACTCCACCAAAAGGCACATGGTGAGATGCTACATGTATTATTGTATCATTTATACATCCACCGCCAGATGTTGTCTTTATCATCATATTTTTCTCTTTGTCTTTGCTTTTAGTAAAATAATAAAATGCTAATGGTTTTTCTTTTCCCCTAAGCTTATCAATAACCTCTTCAATAGTTGAAAACTCTAAAACAGGCATTATAGGTCCAAATATTTCATCCTTCATTATCTCATAATCCCATTCAACATTATCTATTATTGTTGGTGATATATATCTTGTTTCTTTATCATATACCCCACCTATAACCACATTGCCTTTCTTTAAATAAGAAATAAGCCTGTCAAACTGTCTATCATTTATAATTCGTGGATAATCAGGACTTATATTAGGATTTTCACCATAAAACTCAGTGATATAATACCCCATTCTATCAAGAAGCTTATATTTTACATCCTTTTGCACCCATAAATAATCTGGTGCAACGCATGTTTGTCCACAGTTTAAAAATTTTCCCCAAACTATTCTCTTAGCAGCTAAATCTATATTTGCATCACTGTCAACTATACATGGACTTTTCCCTCCAAGCTCTAAAGTTACTGGAGTTAGATTCTTAGATGCTGATTCCATGACTACCTTTCCTACAGTAGTTCCTCCCGTAAAAAATATATAATCATATCTTTCCTTTAAAATATTTTGTATGGATTCACGTCCACCTTCTCTTTCAACTACTGATACATAATTTGCCTTAAAAGTATCTTCTATTATTTTCTCCATGATTTCTGAAGTTGCCTTAGAATATTTTGATGGCTTTATAACAGCGCAGTTTCCTGCTGCAATTGCTCCAACTAATGGTGACATAGTAAGTTGAAATGGATAATTCCATGGTGACATTATAAGAACTACTCCATATGGATTAGGGTATCTATAGCTGTAGGATAAGAAATGAACCATTGGTGTTCTCTTTCTCTTTGGTTTTGCCCAAGATCGTAACTTTTTTATTGATAAATCGATTTCATCTATGACAAGACCTATTTCTGTTTCGTAAGATTCAAACTTAGACTTTCTTAAATCTTGCCAAAGTGCATCATATAGATTTTCTTCATATGCTAAAATACTATTTTTTAATTTCTTAAGCATTGCAATTCTAAAACTAACGTCTAAGGTTTCACCTTGATTGTAGTACTTTCTCTGAGATTCTACTATTTCATTTAAATTCACGGCTAGCCCTCCTATAAAATATAATACAATAGCATTAGACCAGCCCCAACTAAGCACATCAAGGCTGGTCTTACTACTTAATTTGCTACTAATTATATTATCTCTACCATATAAAGTCAATATAGTTACCTTATTAATTTCATCTTATGGCATATTATATTTAAGTCCTTCTTTTAATAAGTCATATTTTATTTCAAATTTAGGAATTCCTTTCACATATGGGGCTATTTCATAAAGCTGATAATAAACTACCACTCCATTATTAGTCAAAAAGAATTCTGTATTATCTTTTATCCCCTTGAACTCATCTGGAAAGTATTCATTTTTATTTTTCTCTATCTGAGATGATATCTCTTTGTTTATTACTCCTTTAAAATCAAACTTTTCTTTAAATAAGTCCTTCAATATTATCTCTTTCCCCGAATTCTTATCTATATTTAAAGTCTTAAGAGTTGTAACCCCGTGAGCTCCTCCAGCATAATAATATCTGCTTACAGGAATGCTCAAAAGCTCCTTTCCATTATATGTGGTACTAAAGTCCTGTTTTATAATAAATTTTATTCCTGCAAGGTTTTTACCATATTCCTCTGCTTCCTTTTGTACTTGATCTGCGAAATCTGATGATTCTCTTTTTATCTTATCATTGATTTGAGTTTGAAAATCTAAATTTTTAAGCCCTTCAATCTTGGGAATATCCATATATATATCGTAAAAATCACTCTTTTTAGAGATAGTCTCTTTTCCTACACCTGCCAAATCCTTTTTGTCAAAACCACATATTATCATTACTAAACAAAGTACTGCAAAAAAACAACAAATCCATTTATTCTTTTTCATATGGCACCTCTTTTAATTACAACTTAATTTACTTTCTTAACTCATTTTCTACATTTATATGCTATAATATTCACATTATAATATTTTTTAAGAGGAGAGTAGCTTTATGGGCGTTAATAAAAAATATAGTTTTTCACATGCTCCAAAACTATATATGCTAAATGATAATATGCAGGATTCTAGAAAAAAAGATGTACTGTCTTTTTTAGCTGAACTAAATGATTTTAAACTAAATTTAAAATCACTTACTTCATCTTGTCCAAGCATTAAAATTAGAAACAAAATTTTGAATATAGTTTTTCTTATTTTAGAAGATTCTCGTTTAACGGCTTTTATACACGATAAAAAATCTATTCCTCTAAAAAAGATTTCACAAATGAGCGGAGAACTTCCTGATTTTATATCAAAATATAGAAATTATATAATTTTATACTTTATACTTTTGTATCCAACAAAGCATACAAGTCTTCGTAACTTTTTGACTATCACAGAAAACGAAAATATTCCTTATGATAATTCGCAGACTCCACTAATGGGAGTGGTTTTGTCAGTTTCAAAAAACTACTGCATAATATTAACCAGCACAGGAGCTATAACAAGCGTTGTTCCTACTAATGTTGAACATAATGACATTAAAATAGGTGACATAATAGAAGGCGTGAAAACAAAACCACTTAAAGGAAAACTTCCATTGATAGTTGGATTCTCACTTGTACTTGCTTTAAGTATCTTAATTGCCTCTCTAGTTTATAACAATACTCAATCTGTTGTTGTAGTGAGTATAAGCGGCAATCTTACATTAAGAGTTAATAGTTTTGGTAAAGTACATGAAGCTTCTGGTGGAAGCTCTTCTACAAGAAAAATAGTTAAAAATGTAAAGATAGATAATAAATCTCTAGATCAAGCTTTATATAATATACTATACTATTCAAAGAATAATGGCATTATTGAGGAAGGAAGTTCCATAAACATATATATAACTAATAAATCTATTAACTTTTCTAAATTAGAAACCACTATAAACTTTTTAAAGGGTAATAAAATCAACACTAATATAAATAATAATGGGAAAGATGAGTTTATTGACTTAACTTCAAACGATGTCTCATCTTCTTTGTTCAATATAAAAGGAAGAGAACTTTCTATTAGTTCTCTTCCTTTTATATTTTTATCTTAACGCTTCATCTATAGCATATCTATCAAAACCAACAATAACTGCATCATCAACTTTTATTACTGGAACTCCCCTAAGCCTCATTCGCATAAGTTCTCTTCTGTAAATAGGCTCTTTTATATTTCTAATTTCAAAGTGAATCCCTTTGGATCTTAAATAGTTCTTTGTAAGAGTACAATAAGTGCAACTATCTGATGTATATACAACTACATTTTTCATAATTTATCCTCCACAAATTCATTTTAATCATTTTCTTTTAACTATCTAATCTTCAGATAGACTTAATACTCTACCTGAAGTTAAAAATTCAGTTTATTTAATTTATCTCAATTCCTATACAATTATATATATATTAGATATAATTATATATTGTTACTAATTTAAAATTTAACATCCCACAATTAGGAGTAATGAAAATGAGTAAATCTAAATTTTATTGTAAAAAAAATGAAACAACTAAGATAGATAATTATAAAAATAAATCAAATGATGTTACTAAAATAATTCATGAAGATAAAAATACTACTGTAAGATTAAACAAATATATCGGAGAAAGCGGCTATTGCTCTAGACGTGAAGCTGATAAGCTCATAGAAAAAGGTTCAGTAAAAATAAATAATAAAGTTGCTATCATGGGTGACAAAGTATCTCCTGGTGATAAAGTCTATATAAATAATAAACTTATCTCCTCTACGGAAGATTTCGTGTATATAGCATTAAATAAACCTGTAGGAATAACTTGCACAACTGAGCATAAAATTCGTGGAAACATCGTTGATTTTATAGGTCATGAGAAACGTATCTTCCCAATCGGAAGACTAGATAAGGATTCTCAAGGATTGATTTTTCTAACTAACGATGGAGATATCGTAAATAAGATTTTAAGAGCTGGAAATAACCACGAAAAAGAATATATAGTCACAGTTAACAAACCTATAACTCCAGAGTTTGTACAAAAAATGAGTAGCGGTGTTCCTATATTAGATACTGTTACTAAAAAGTGTATGGTAAAACATGAAAGCAAATATGTCTTTAGAATAATACTTACTCAAGGTCTCAATAGACAGATTAGAAGAATGTGCAGCTATCTTGGATATGAAGTCACAAAGCTTGAAAGAATAAGAATAATGAATGTTTCTTTAGGCAATCTTCCTATAGGAAAATGGAGATATCTTTCTGCAAAAGAACTTGAAAAGATAAATGAACTCACACGAGAATCTGTAAAAACTAAAGAAGCATCCGAAGATTAGCATCTAAAAGCCAGTCAATGATTTTATTCATTGATTGGCTTTTTAAGATCCTGAACTCCCATATCTTTTCAATCCTATGTTCCATATATATTTAGAGAATCTATAGTATATATATGAAATTATAGGTATCACAATTATTAAATAGCTATATTTAAGTCCTTCAAAAAATATTTTACTTGGATAAAAAGCTACAAATCCTATTGGAACTATTGTTGTGAATATTATTTGCAAACCTTTTTTATAAATAGTCATTGGATATTTTGCAAACTCCTTAAACTCCATGGTCAAATTTGCAAAATCAGCTTTTGCTATAGTGTAAAAGGAAAGTGTTGAAAACATAATTGATATTCCTGCATAAATAAAACACGCTGACACAAAAAATACAGGTGTTATTAATATAAACCATATATTGATCTTTAGTTTTATCCAAGAGTATATAAAAAGTATTACCCCTGTTAAAAGCTCCCCCCAAGAGTCTTCATCAAATCCACTCATCATTATTTGAAATATAGGTGATATAGGACGTAATAAAAATCTATCAAAAGATCCATCCTGTATATAGTAGGGAAGAGTTATGGTGTTTATAAAGAAACATGCCCACAATGAAAATCCAATTAAATTAAAAGAGTATAAGAATAATATTTCATAAAACGTCCATCCATTTATTTCTTCAACAATATCAAATATAAAAAATAAAACCATTAAACTTGCAGCATATTCTATAATCATAGAGATTATTCCAAAATAAAAATCCTTATCATATATAGCAACTTCTTTTACATTCGTTTTATAATATGCTTTAAACAATTCTATTGTTCGTTTCATTTTCCCCATCTATTATCCCCCTTGAATCATGATTTTTCTTATCATAATTTTTGACATTACCTTATAAAAGCAATATAGAATAGCTATAGATCCCCATAATATTAAAAGTAAAGTAAATGCATCATTTATTGGCTTATTAAGAAGTATATTTATTGGAACAAAATAAATAGTTGAAAATGGAAGGTAATATATTATGCTTTGAAAAAGCTTAGGATAAAAGTTTATAGGCAAAATTTTACCCGAAAGTATACTTATAATCGAAGATTTAAAATTATTTATTCCCCAAAGACTATTAGTATAATAGCTGAAAACTCCGATTGAAAGTTCAAGCGTAAATATAAATACATAAGAACTTATCCAAAATATCAACGCCATAATAAAAGTACTCATATCAACCATAATATGAATATCTAAAAATAAATATCCAGTCAAGATTATCGGTAATGCTATAAAAATCATCTTATAAAAAAGCTCACCTAATGAATCAGTAAAAAGTTGATATTCTATTTTTACAGGCTTTAATAGATTATGAATTATATCTCCGTTTTTTACCATACGTCCAAATTTACCGCTTACACTAAATGGATATAGCCTTCCCATTGAAAATGATAGTACTAAATAAGTAATCATATCTTCAAACGTAAAGTTATTTACACTAGTGGTATTTGAGTAAATAGCATTCCATAAAAAATACTGAGCTAATATCAGAATTACTTGAGTCAAAAAATTTAACAGGGACGCGGCTTTATATACATATTGACTATTAAAAGCTGTTTTTGCATTTAAGAAAATATATAAATAGCAGTTTTTTAATCTTTTCATATTCTTCATCACTCCCTGCTATATATTCTCTTTACCACATCTGTAAAGCTCTCTTCAGATATGCTTATATCCTTTATATTGTTCTTTTCCACAACTTTTGAGATAGACTCAAAGATCCTATCTTTATCCACACTATTAAAAGTTATCATATGCTCCTCATAACTTATATCTAAATCTAAAGCATCTTTTATTTCTACTGGAACTCTATTTTCAAGAACAATACTTATATTTTTTTTTAGTACTTACCTGCATAAGTTCTTTTATATTTTTATCTAATATAATCTTTCCTTTGTCCAAAAATACAGCACGCTCACAGATTTCACTTATTTCATTCATATCATGTGTAGTCAAAAGAATTGTAACATCTGTTGTCTCTTTCATTTCCTTTAAAAACTTTACTATAGCATCTTTACTAAAAATATCTAGCCCAATAGTAGGTTCATCTAATAATACAAGTTCAGGATTGTGAAGAAATGCTGCTGTTATTTCACATTTCATTTTCTGTCCTAAGCTTAAAGTACGCACAGGCTGCTTGATAAAGGATTTCATTTCAAACAATTCAATAAACTTATTAAGATTTTTCTCATATATATCATCATCTATATTATAAATTACCTTTAATAATTGAAATGAATCTATAGCACACAAATCCCATCTTAATTGAGTTCTCTGTCCAAAAACTGCACTTATCTTTTTATTATTCTCTAATCTATTTTCATAAGGATCTTTTCCTAAAATTCTTATATCACCCGATGAATTGTATAAGATCCCTGTCATCATCTTTATAAGTGTAGATTTACCTGCTCCATTATTACCAATCAGTCCTACAAATTCACCTTTATTTATATTTAAGCTTACATCCCTTACCGCCTCTACTTCTCTATAAGTCGTTGGAAGAAAAATTTTTATAATAATATTTCATACAGTGTATATACTCTATGTTACACTTTTGTATTTTTTTGTAAAGACATAATTTCATTTAAAACAAAAAGCAGTTAGATTAATTTTGTTTATAAATCTAACTGCTTATTCTTTATTTGTAATTAGGATTTGATAATCTCTCTTTGAACACATCCATATCTTTAGTTGCGTTTACATAAACTCTTTTAACCTTATATTCATCAGTTTTTCCCTTTGCCCATCCCATATCAGTACTGAATCCTATTGTGTATCCAGCTTCTTTTACTGAATTAATTGTAGCTGCATCATAAACTCCAAATGGGTAAGCTATACTGGTTACTGGTTTTCCCACTATCTTTTCTAAGAATTCTTTTGAATCTTTTAAGGTCTTCTTTGTATTTTCCCTTGAAGTAGAGCTTAAATTCTCATGATTCACAGTATGGCTTCCGATATCTATGTTATTTTTACTAAGTTCTTTTATTTGGTCAGTAGTTAAGTATAAGCCAACTTTATCTACCATGTCAGTTATTACAAATATAGTTGCTTTAAATCCATATTCCTTTAAAACTGGATAAGCATTTTCATAGTTATTTTTATATCCATCATCAAAAGTTATAAGTATAGCATTTTCAGGAACTTTGTCTCCATTTTTCACATAGCCATAAAATTCATCTATTGATAATGTATGATAGTTATTATCCTTTAAATATTTCATCTGTTCTTTAAACTTATCAGTTGGCACAACAAGCTCATCACCGTTCCCATCGTCACCTATTGAATGATAATAAAGCACTGGTATTCCTTTAGTATTTTCAACTAATGATATCTTTACCTCGTCTTTCTTTTCCTCTTCTTTTGGAGCTTTTTCTTCTTCCTTATTACTTTCTACCTTTACTACCTCAGAATTATAGCTCTCTTTATTACTCTTATTTTTTCTTTGTTCTCCAATAAAAATTACGCCTATAATAGCGACTATTAAAATGCAAACTGCTATTATAGTGGCTTTCTTCTTGTTCATATTTTCCTCCTAAATATTATGTTATACTTCTATTTCAATGTTCGAAAGAACCTTATCTACAAATTTGAATACCTCTTTTTCATAGGATGATTTATCTACCTCTATAGCTCGTGCATGTGCAGCTCCTTTAGCTATGTACATAGCCTTCTCTCCTATTTCTTTAGCTTCATACATCTTTACACTCATGTCCCATGGGACAAAATCATCTTTATCTCCATGTATAAACATTATTGGTATCTTCGATTTCTCAACCATATCTATTGGTCTTATATCTGAAAAAATAAACTTTGCCCTAAGTTTTGCCTCTAAGCTAGCAAAATAATAAAATGGATATAAAATTATACTGCTATTCTTAGCTTTTCTCATCAATAGTTCCCTAAGACTACAGAATCCACAATCCTCAATTATAAAATCTGCATATTTATTTATATCAATATATTGAAGTGCAGTTGCCGCTCCCATAGATTCACCATGAATACCAATTATAGAATTCTTACCTTTTCTCTCTGCAACAAAATCTACCCATAAGTCTAAATCAAGCTTTTCATAATATCCATAAGTTGAAAATACACCTTCACTTTTTCCATGCCTTCTTTGGTCATAAAGCAGTATATTCCATCCTCTATCATAAAACATTTTTATATATTTTATAGACCATATTCTACTTACAGTAATACCGTGTACAAATATCATTGTCATGTTAGAATTATTGTCTATGAATTCTCCTTTTAACTTTAGACCATCATGAGATATTAATGTTATATATTCTTTTGGAAGATTAAAATACCAGTCTTTATCTATAAGGTTTCTACTTATCTGCTGTTCATACATACTTTCTTCTTCATCAGTTTTTCTTGTTACAATCATTCTAAAATATTTGTTAGTTATTATACATATTAAAATTATAGCTAGTACAATGAGTATTAAAGCATACATATACGGACCTCCCCCTAATGAGTTATTGTATTATTTCTCCAACTCACCTGTGACTATTAATCTTTGTTTCCCTCCAATTGTACATGTAACTAAAGTTACAGTAGCATCATCAGTTGGATCTAATATCTGCACATCAGTAGGTTCAATAACTTTTTGTTCCTTAACCTTATAAGTGAATTCTCCTTTTGCGGTTCTAACTATAATGTCATCCCCTTGTTCTAATTGATTAACGTCTCTAAACATTTCATTGTATATATAATTTCTATGTCCTGCCACAGCGAAATTCCCTTTTTCTCCAGGAAGTGCGGTGTTTTCAAAATGACCAACATAGTATTTTAATTTCTCATCTTCTGTGCCTTCAGTAACTAAAACTTTAACATTTATTTTCGGTATAACCATTATTCCAATGGCATTTACATCCTCATTTTCAAAACCAAGTTTAGAATCACTCTCCCCTTGTTCATCTGTTCCCTTTTGTAAATCATTTAATGCTTGTTCATATTCTTCTCTAAGTCTCTTTTCAGTATTCATAGAATTAATCTTTATTCCTGCAGATATAATTATCACCAATAATCCTATAACCACTAAGACAATTCCGAAAACCTTCTTTTTATCCTTCATAACCTAGCTCTCCCACCTTATTAATATAAATCTTATACATAATTATATCACAAAACAAATTTCCAATTACCTTAAATTTTTCTAGATATTATTTAATAAACTATTATATTTATAAAATAATAATATTGATTTTTTCTTTTGTAAACATTATCATTTTAGAGATAATTGATGTATAATAATAGTATATACAACATTTGAAAGGTGTTGATTTTTTTGAAAGGTAAGGTAATTTATGTAGATTTTCAAAGTAAAAAGGCTGTAAAAAATCAAACTACTTGCAAACTTCATAGGTTTATTCACAAATTTTTATACAAATTACTTCATTTAAAAAAGAATAATTCTAAAAAAAATCTCTCTACAGACAAGAAAAGTATTCTATAATAGTATACACAAGATAAAGTTGAGAGGAGAAGTATGACAATGAGAGTTGGACTTGGTTACGATGTTCATAAATTAGTTTTAGATAGACCACTTATTATGGGTGGTGTAGAAATTCCTTTTGAAAAAGGCCTTCTTGGCCATTCTGATGCTGATGTATTGATTCATGCGATAATGGATTCTATACTAGGCGCTGCTGCTTTAGGTGATATTGGAAATTATTTTCCAGATACCGATTCTAAGTATAAAAATATAAGCAGCTTAGAATTATTAAAACATGTAAAATCACTTATTGAAGACAATGGCTTTTCTATAGGAAATATAGATGCTACTATAATAGTACAAAAGCCCAAAATGTCTCCTCACATTCAGAAAATGCGAGAAAATATCAGTTCCATACTTGGAATAGAATTAGATCAAATTAATATTAAAGCAACCACTGAAGAGGGTCTTGGCTTTACTGGATCTGGCTGTGGGATATCTGCTCAAAGCATAGCTTTATTACTAAATAAATAATAAATTTTAAAAGAGTTCCTCCTTCTTAATTTTGAAGGAAAAACTCTTTTTATTTTATATTAAATCTGTATATCCATTATCCTTTACATTTCTCTTTATAATTCTATCCATATAAATCTTTATTACTGCCATTATTGGAACCGAAAGTATCATTCCTACTGCTCCATAAACTCCTCCACCTATAGTTACAGCAAGTATTACAAGGAAAGGATGAAGCCCTACTTTTCCACCTATAAGCTTAGGATCTAAGTACCAACCATCAAATTGTTGAAGAAGGAATAAGAAAATTAATACTACTACTGCCTTTATAGGGCTAATGAACATATTGATGACAAATGCCACGAGCATTCCTAAAAATGGTCCGAAATATGGTATCATGTTTGTTATTCCAACTATTACAGCTAAAAGCATAGTATAAGGTATCTTAAGTATAGTCATTCCTACAAAAGCCATTACAGCTATTATAAGTGAGTCTATAGCTTTAATTCCTATGTAAACCCCTATCATATGATGGACATTTCCTACAAGTTCTAAAAATTTAGATGCTCTCTTTTCTTTTAGAATCATGTAAGTAAAAGTTCTACCAATTCTTAAAAAGTTTTCTTTATCTGCAAGAATGTAAATTGATATTATAAATCCAAATATCCATTTTATAAGGCTGCCAGTAAATGTAACCATATTGCTTACTATAGAATTAAGCGATGAAACTAAAAGTTCACTTCCCTTTGATGTAATAAAGTTCAAGTTTATCTTATCCATGTAATTTGTTGAACTCAGTATATTTTGTACATTAGGATTCGATAAAAACTCATTTATTTTATCTTGTACTACTGTTGCATAATAAGGTACATTTGATGCTATATCTATTATACTATCTACTACTTTTGGTATAAGGGTTGTAACTGAAAGTACGAGAAGTCCTATTATAATTGCATAGGTTAAACAAATGCTTATCCACCTTTTTAACTTTAGTTTTCTCTCAAATAAATTCATCAGTGGATTTAATACATAGGCTATTATAAAAGCGTATATAAAAGGCGTTAATATGGCTTTTGCCTTACCAAATATGTTAAAAAAATAATTGTAGTTATCTATTACCCTTATAAGTACATAAGCTATAATAACTCCTATGATTATATCAATATACTTAGTAATTCTATTTATGAACTTCAATTAATTCACTCCATTTCCTGAAATTTATTATTTCATTATATCAGTTTATAGAAAAAAATACACTAGATTTATCGGATTTATCATCTTAATGATTTCCTAAATCTAGTGTTATAAGCTTAATTTTCTTCTTGCAATTTATTTTCTTCTAATTCCAAACTTTCTACTTCTTCTATTCTATTCTTTGTATTATGATTTTTGCTCTTCATAAGGATAAAAATTCCTAAAGCTATAAGTGCTACAGGTCCTACATATCTCCTAAACCTATATTCAAAATAAGGTATTAGATTGAAGTCTTCTGATATACTTCTTATAAATGCAAATACACCTAAAACTATTAAAACTATACCTATGCCTTTTCTAAAGTTTTTGCTTATGATTATATTTTCTAGTGTTTCCTCTCCAATTATAACCTTGTCATCTATATATTCACCATTATTTATTCTCTTGTATACATCAAAGGTAGTAAAGAAGCTATAAAACCATATAGGCAATCCCAGTACCATTTGTAATGAATGTATATATAACATGCTTGGTATTTCAAACGCAAGCATAAACAGCACTAATACACTTATTCCTTTCTTTATCAACCCATTGTACATAAATCCAACTCCAGGTATACATGCACATATAAAATTTAAAAAACTATTTCTTTTCAATTTTCATTCCTCCCTATCTAAGTATATTGTTAAAGTTAAGTGCTATATTTTTAAGCAAAAATATAATTTCATTTATCTTACTTCCCCATATATTTAAGGCGATAAGCGCTAATCCACTGGTTACAAAGCTGAGACCTGTTGTTCTATTATAAAAAGAGAATCTCTCTCTTACACTTGGAAGCTTTTTCTCTAGTTTTTTCTCAGCAAGCATCTGCATTTCATTATTCTTATGAATCTTGGATAAAAGTTTCATATTATAGTCATTATCGGTATTTGTCTTTCCGCATTCACTAAGAAGTTTTTCTAAATACTCATCTTTTTCTTCCATAATAAAACCTCCTCTTTTTCCAGTTTTTCTTTCAAAATTTTTTTACCTCGATATATTCTTCCTTCAATTGCTCGCTCAGTTATATCAAGGATATTTGATATTTCTTTATAGCTAAGACCAACATAGTAATGAAGCACTAAAGGAGTTTTCAAATCCTTTGGAAGCTCTTTTATACATTCACGAATAAATCTCCTGTCATCTAAGTCTTCTTTATGGGAAGGTTCTCCCTTTACTACATCACTTATAAAATCTTTTATAGTCCGCTTTCGTTTATAGCTCAAGCATTTATTGATTGCAATCTTGTATACATAAGTTTTCAGTGAACTGTCTCCTCTAAAACTGCCTATATTTTTGTATACTGCGATAAAGACTTCTTGAGACATATCTTCTGCCTCTCCTAAATCTTTAGTATAAGAAAAGCAGAGAGAAAGAAGTTTATTTTTATATTCATTTACAAATTCTATAAATGCAGCTTCATCTTTTTGTTTCAGCCTTTTTACTAACTCTGCTTCCTCCAAACTTTTCTCACTCCTTCATTTCTATATCAATATCTCCTGATTTTGTCCATATATTTATATTTCCATTGCCATTTCCTAAAGTCTTGTTTAGATTCTGCTTATTCTCACTTAAAGTATTTCCATTCAGTCTTATGTTCCCATAATCTGTAGTAGCCTTAAGTACTGCATCTGCACTGTCACTGCTCAGTCTAATATCGCCCGTATTACTTCTTACTTTTATATTTCTACTTATATCGTTATCTATTATTACAGCTCCATTTTTATTGTCTATATCTACATTTTCACTGTTTCCATTTACCTTAACACTTCCATTTACATTTTCTATGGAGGAATCATTTATATTGCTTATATCTATATCACCATTTGAATTCTTGATATGGGCTTCTTTAAGATTTTTAAGATTTACATATGCATTTTTAGAATCTACAATCATAACTGCATTTGACAAATCTTCCTCACTTTCAATCTTACCGTTATTCACTATAATCTCTATTGATATACCATTTGGTACATATAAAGTTCCCTCTATTCCTCCTATAGGCTCTCTATTAAGGTCTAAAGTAAGCTTATCTGCTTCTTCTCTAAAGTATGTGTCAGTTTCATCTATACCTTTATTATTTTTAGCTTGTATATATCCATCAAAAATTAATTTCTTTTCCTTGGATGGTTTTATATCGATGTCTGCATTGTTTGCCCTTAAGATTATTCTTGCTTTTGAAAGCTCTTTTTCAACTCTGAATGCTACTTTATTAGTGTTAGAATATCCTATAGAATTTTCTATTTGAGATTTTAAACTCTCAAAATCAATTGATCGAAAAAGTCCCCATGCACTATCTGTTATTAAAAATACTATAAGTACGAAAATAGTTAAAAAACTAAATTTGTATGACTTTGCCTCATCTTTATTTTTGTAGGATATATAAAGAAATTCTAATCCCAACACTATTATCATCATTGGCCAAAATTTGAATAATGTATATGCTAAATCCCCATTAAATTTAGACAACAAAAGTGCCACGCCTAAAAATATAAAGGATATGGCGGTTGTTATCGTACCGATTTTTCTCATACTATTTCTCCTCCATAAACTTGTTTTCATTATATTAGACGCAGCACTTTTATAAATCCCACAGATTATTTATTATTTTTTTTATAGCTTTCTATAAGCCTTTCTGCATTTACATCTACTATCTTTTGGACTATATGCTCATACCCTCTTGGTCCATGAGGTATCATGCAATCACTGCAATCCTTCACTCCATTAGATAATTTATGATTTCCTCCACATTCCTCTAAGAAATATAATGGACAGTAGCAAAATAAACAATTGAAATCATCCTCATTTGCTACCTTGTGACAAGGAAAATATTTGCACGCTTTGTTTGAAAAAAATCTATAACTGTTTTCCATTGGAACCCCTCCATCTCTTTATGTTATATATCCCTAAATTAAATATATAATAATAGCTCTGTTTAGTCAAAAGCCCCTATAACCTCTCCCCTAGTCATATTAAGATTATTTCTATACAATTCTTTCTGTAGTTTTATATCGCTCCTATTACAATAGAAATCCTATACATAATACAGTATATTTCCTATATAATATTCATATAAGGTTAAACTCAATAATAATTTTACTTTTTAAAGCTTTATATATCTCTGACATCCTTTTTCCATATTTTCAATATCCTTGTATTAAAAAATTATGTGTTTTATAATTGTTTTGTAAATTATATGGTTAGGGGGATCTTTATGAATATATATGAGATTGAAAAAAAGGTTAGTGAAATCTGTGGAACAAATGCAAAATGTCTAAGCACAAAAGAACTTGTATTTAATCCAGTTTTCAGAAAGTATTGTGAAGAAAATAAATGTGGCATGTATGGACGAAATTATATGTGTCCTCCTGATATAGGCACATTTGAGGAAGTAAAGCAAAGAGCATTGAAATATGAATATGTAATTTTTTATTCAACAACAGGTGCCATAAGGGATTTTGATGACAAAGAAAATATAAAACTCATAGAAAGCAGACATAATGGAAATGCTGAAAAGATAACTGAATTTTTTAGAGAAAACATTGATAAAACTATACTAAATGTAGCTAGTAAATGCTCCTATTGTAGTGAGTGTAGCAAAATTACAAACTCTCCATGCAAACATCCAGACAAGGCTAGAGCATGCCTTTCAGCATATTGTATAGATGTAAGCAAGATGGCTGAAAAATGCGGTTTTGAATTTAAGAGCGATGGAAAGTCACTTTCATTTTTTGGTGCTGCATTATTCTGCTGTGATGATGCCATTTAAAGAAATAAATGTGTTGAAGGAAGTTGTTATTATGGATAATAAATCAGCCTTTTGTGGCAGAATAAGCACTGATTCCGGTATAAAGAATGGCTATATCCTAACTGATATAAATTCTGGCATTATAGAAGAAGTTAATTTTTCAAAAGATATGCCTGAATTTTTTTCAGGAGATATTTTTAAATACGATGACAACTACATCATATATCCTGGTGATTTTAATTGCCATTCACATCCTGAGCAGTCTATCTATACAGATATCATAGATAAATCTTGGGATCTTGGAACTTGGTGCAGAAATACAATTTATAAATACAGTTCAGTTTTAAAAAATGAGCATATATATTTAGGCTGCTTACGTGCCTTTTCAAGGATGCTTCTTCTCGGGGATACATCTGTGATGGTATCCTACTATTGCCACGGCAATAAGGGAAACACTTTGGATAATGAGGTTCTAAGGGCTGCTAAAGATGTTGGAATAAGATTATACTTTGGAAGGATGAATTACGACATAATGAATGAAGATGCTTATGAAGGAAAGAAAGTTTCTCAAAAGAGTTACTACGAATCTCCTTCTGAAGCAGAAAAGAACTTCTTAGCTCTTTTAAACGAATGCTACCCAAATACAATAACTGTTGCTCCTTCTCTTCACAGCATTCATGCTTCTTCAAAGGATGCAATAATAAATGGTATAAACCTAGCTTTTGACCATAACAGATATATACAATTTCATCTATCTGAAGATAAAGGTGATGTAGACTTATCCTTAAAGCTTTATGGATTCAGGCCAATAGAATTTTTAGAGTCTCTTTTAAAAAACGGTGAGGTAAAAAGTCTAAGTCATGTTATACTTTCAGATTGCGTTTGGATTAATGACAATGAAAGCGATATAATAAAGCGATATGGCATGAAAGTTGTTTTAAACCCTAGAATGAATCACAGAATAAAAACAGGTTCTGCGAATCTTACAAAACTTTTAGAAAAAAATATCACTATCTATTTAGGTACTGATGGAGAAGCAAGTAATGATGACCTTTCTATAATGCATGAACGAGATTTTATAAAAGATAGGTATAAAAATATAGACGAATCTATTATAGATTTACTTGGATCTACTCCATTAAAACTTGGTGAAGGTTTTGTAGGAAACATAGCAAAAAACAGTTTCTGCGATTTAAAGATACTCGATTCTAAAAATAATGTAAAAGATGTATTTGTAGGTGGAAATCAGATAATACGTGATTATAAACTTATTTCAATGGATATAGAGAAAGACATAGAAGAGCCTTTAAAACAGAGCTTGAGTAATTTATTCTTATAAAACAAAAGTGGAGAGTCTATTAACTCTTCACTTTTATCTTCTATCTATGAACTTCTTTAAGAATAACCCTAGCAGGACTTCCATCACCGTCTTTTATTCTCATAGATAATGCTATTATTTCATACTCTCCTACTTCTATTTCCCTAAAATCAAGATATTCTGTATTTACATTATGTTTTCAATCTGCTTCTTTACGTTTGATTCATGACCTTTTTTATTTTCTATGACAGCCTTGATCTTTGTAGGTTTATCAGAAAAAATCACAATGGTGTCACCAAGGGCTACAGCTTCATCTATATCATGAGTTATAAGTATCACTGCTCTTTTGGAATTTACCATCAGTTCTCTAAATAAATTATAGATATCATTTTTAGTTCGTATATCCAATGATTTGAAAGGCTCATCCATAAGAAGCACCTCTGAAGGATATGCGAAAGCTCGAGCTATATTTACTCTCTGCTTCATACCTCCGCTTAAACTTTTAGGATAATAATCTATGTAATCTTTTAGTCCTACTAAATTTAAATATTTATCAATGATTCCTTTTAAATTTTCCTTTTGGATTTTATCTTTTAGAACAAATTCTATATTTTCATACACACTTTTCCATTGGATAAGCCTGTGTTCTTGAAATATAGAGCTTATAGAGCAATCTTTAAAACCTATAATCTCTCCTGAAAAATCCTCTATATTATCCATAAGAATATTAAACATAGTAGTCTTTCCTGAGCCTGATGGTCCTAAAATCGCTGTAACTTTACCCGACTTAAACTCTATATTTATTCCATCAAGAACCTTCAGTTCTCCATAAGACTTTTTTAGGTCTACAACTTTATATGTCTTCTCTAAGCCTTCCATTGCATAGACCTCCTTACCATAAGTTTAATAATAAAATCAAAAATAGAAGTTATAATCATGACTATTATTATCCATGCAAATACTCCTGGTGTATTTAGATATATCTTCTCCAAATTCATACTACCGCCTATGGAGTAAGCTGGCTGTCCTAATACTTCTCCTGCTATTATTACCTTCAACATAAGCCCCATTGCTGATGGCATAAGTGGAAGAATACCATGAATCATAGATGGTATATAAATATCTTTTATTATATTTTTCTTGCTTACTTTATACATTCTAGCCATTTCTATGAGCTTCTTATCTATGGATTTTAACGCTCCTATAAAGCCTTCATATAATATTGGAAAAACTATTATAAATCCTATGAGTATCGGTGCTTTATCATTATTAAGCCATATAAGTGCTATTATTACTATCCCCATAGTTGGTACAGATTTTAATAAAGCAACTATTGGAATCATAAGATTATATATGAAATTATTTATTCTGCTTAATATAGACATGATTACACTTAAAATCATAGTGATAATAAATGCTATTAAAAATCTTTTTAGAGATGAAAATAAAATCATAAGAAAATTCCCATTTCCTATGATTTCATTTAAGGCTTTAATGGTACTAGAAATAGAGGGAATTATGATATCGTCATAATTCTCCCCTAATATTCCCCATGTAAAAATTATAAGTATTAATGATATTAATATATATTTATTATTTCTGCATGTATAATCCTTCATCAGGAATCTTTCCTCCTATTGACTTAGGAGCAAATTTCATTATAACGTCATAATACTTAGCATAATCATCCTTAGATTTATCTATGGCAACATAATTTATATTTGCTCTCTCCATAACCTTTGGTGCTAACGCTTTAGATAAAGTTAATCCTAAATCTTCACTATATTGTCCAAGCTCTTCTGGCTTCTCATTTGCAAAAGCTATAGATTTTTCATATTCTTTTAAAAAGCTATCTACAAAAGCTTTATGTTCCTTTGCAACCTTGCCCTTAATTATAAGACTAGATTGAGGATATCCATAATTACTGCTTTGTTTTTCTTTCCACTGGTCATTTAAGCTTGCTACTATTTTAGTTTCAGGCTTTTTAGATAAAATTTGTGATAGCATAGGCTCTGGTACAACAGCTACTTTTGCTTTTCCTGATATAAAAGCTGGTGCAAGCTCTGTAGCTCCATTTAAATAAGTTAGTGTGACATCTTTATCTGGATCTACACTATTTTGAGATAATACATATCTAAGAACAACATCAGGTGTAAGACCTTTTCCTATAGTATAGATTTCTTTTCCTTTCACTGAAGCTAAATCCTTTATATCTTCACTTGAAATCATATATAAAGAACCCCATCCAGCTGTTGCTGCAAGCTTGTAGTCTAAGCCTTTATTAGCTGCTTGTGCTGGAAGTGTAGATGGAACTACAGCTATATCTGCTTCCTCATTTAGTACCTTTGCAACTAAGCTGTCTGATGTCTTTTCCACAGTATATGTCACATTGTATCCAGCTGCAATCTCTGGCTTATCTTTCATAAGTTTTGCCGTAGTAATGGCTGGGAGTCCTTCAGGCACATAAACATTTATGTCTACAGGTTCCTTTTTTGCATTATTATCTGGCGATGAGCTGCCACATCCAGATATCATTAAAAGCATCATTGATAATGCTAATATTATTATTTTGTTTCTTTTTATGAATCTCATAATTCATACCTCCCTTATATATACATATATATTGTATATCAGAGAACTATTATTAACAACTAACATTTACTATTTTTTCTATAAATTAATTTTTACTACATCTATTTTTAAACTCTATATATCTATCCATTATGTCTTCATTAGCCTGCATAAACTCCATAAGTTCCCCCATACCTTCTAGTGTTTCCTTGTTTATAGTATGCTCTATCTTTTCTGTCTCTTCTAATATTTTGTCTTCTTCATATCCATCACAATATACTAAAAGTTTTAAAAATATAAAAATCAATTCATGCCTCTTTAAAAGCAGTTCTCCAATTATATTTCCTTCATCAGTCAAAATTATCGCACCGTATTTTCTGTATTTTACAAGTTCTATATCAGCAAGTCTTTTTATCATCTTTGTAACTGATGGAGGTTTTACATGCAGTATACGTGCGAGCTCATTTACTCTCACTCCATCAGTATTCTCAATCCCTAATCTGTATATCATCTCTATATAATCCTCTTCTGAAGCACTTAAATCATTAAATTCTTTTCCCATGTATTTATAAAAAGTATAAAATCTATCTTTTTCCATCATTACCCCATAATTAAAGCATTTTATTTAATTATATTCTTATAAATTGATTTTTATAATTATAGGAACAACTAAAAAGTTCCATTCATATTATATATAAAAACAAAAGTTAGTCTAGGTTAACATGGAGGTACAAAGTATGGAGAAATTGTGTAACGCAAAGATAGGTTCAATCGTAAAAATTGAAAATTTAACTGCAAAAGATATATTAAAAGAAAGATTCTTATCCTTAGGTCTAACTCGCGGAGCTAAAATTGAAGTTCTAAGAAAAGGTCCTAAAAACAACCTTACAGTATTTAGAATCAGAGGCGCTATGATTGCCCTTAGAAATGAGGAATCATCATTGATATATGTATCTGAATCTTAAAATCCCTTGTTCTTTTTCAATCACAGTGAGTTAAGCAAGTCTCACTGTGATTAAAAATCTTTATATATTTGGAGGTGTATCATCTGTCATGGGACTTACTTACAGTTCAGTACAAAAAAATTCATTACAAGATATCTTCACCATAGGTGAAAAAGAAAATAAAACTGTCATAGCTCTGGCTGGAAATCCTAATACAGGGAAAAGCACAGTATTTAATGCTTTAACAGGATTAAACCAGCACACAGGCAACTGGCCAGGAAAAACCGTAGTAAATGCAAGAGGAGATTTTTCCTATAACGATAAAGATTATGTCTTAGTTGACCTTCCAGGAACCTACTCATTATTTGCTTCATCTGTTGAAGAAATGGTAGCAAGGGATTTTTTATGTTTTGGAAACATAGATGCCGCTATAGTTGTAACAGATGCTACCTGCCTAGAAAGAAATTTAAGCTTGGTGTTTCAAGTAATGGAACTTACTCCAAAAGTAATCCTTTGTATAAATCTAATAGATGAGGCTAAGAAAAAAAATATACAAGTGGATGGAAAAGGTATAGAGGATTTTCTTGGAATTCCTGTTGTATTAACATCTGCCCGAAATAATGAAGGCCTCGATAAGCTTAAAGAAGCTATAGAAAAAGTTTCTTTAAAAACAGACTTCTCTTGTGTAAATAGAGTTCTCTATCCAGAAATTGAAGATAAAATCAAACCTCTAGAAGAGTCTATAAAAAAAATTATTCCTTCTGTAGACAGCAGATGGCTTGCATTGAGATTATTAGATAGCGACGAGAGATTATTGACATCTATAAAGGATTTTCTTGGTGAAGATGCCTTTAATGAGATACTATCGTTTAAGACTTCATTACCATTAACTCGTGAACATCTACGTGAATATCTCATGGAGGAAAACTACAAAATTGCAGAGAAAATAAAAAGTAAATTTGTCACGGAAAAGAGCAAAAAATATCTTCGTGATGAGAAGATAGATAATATTTTAACTTCAAAAACTTTTGGAATACCTATAATGCTTTTACTTCTTGCTATGGTATTTTGGATTACCTTAACCGGAGCCAATGTTCCTTCTTCAATGCTTTCTGATTTGTTTGGAAAAATAGAAATAAAACTCAGTGAGTTTATAATATCCACAGGCGTACCAATGTGGTTTCATGATTTATTTGTGCTTGGTATCTATAAAACTCTAGCTTGGGTTGTTGCTGTAATGCTTCCTCCTATGGCTATTTTCTTCCCTATATTCACATTATTAGAGGACTTTGGTTATCTTCCAAGAGTTGCATTTAATATGGATCATTTGTTTAAGAAAGCATGCGCTCATGGTAAACAATGTCTAACTATGTGCATGGGCTTTGGCTGCAATGCTGCCGGAGTCATAGGATGCCGTATAATAGAATCACCTCGTGAAAGGCTAATTGCAATAATAACCAACAACTTTGTGCCTTGTAATGGAAGATTTCCTACAATCATAGCTATATCAAGTGTATTTTTTATGGTATCAAACAAAACTGTTTCTTCTTTTATTCCAGCTTTAACTATAACTATTTTAGTAATCATAGGTATTGGGATTACCCTTCTTGTGTCTTATATTTTATCAAAGACGCTTCTTAAAGGAGTTCCATCAACCTTCACTTTAGAGCTTCCCCCTTATAGAAAACCACAAATAGGGAGAGTACTTTATAATTCCTTAATTGACAGAACAATTTTTGTTTTATCTAGAGCTGTAATAATTGCTATTCCAGCAGGAGCTTTAACTTGGGTCTTCGCCAATATTTATATAGGTGATGCCAGCATATTATCTCATGTAGCAGGATTTCTAGAACCATTTGCTCATCTTATAGGGTTAGATGGATTTATACTTCTAGCATTTATACTTGGCTTCCCTGCAAATGAAATAGTTCTACCTATAATTTTGATGTCTTATCTTTCTACAGGAGTAATGACAGATTTTGATTCCATAGAATCTCTTAGAACCATACTCCTTAACAACGGATGGACTTACCTTACAGCTCTAAACACTATGCTATTCAGTCTCCTTCACTGGCCTTGTTCTACAACCCTTTGGACTATAAAAAAAGAAACTGGAAGTTTAAAATGGACTGCTTTAGCTTTCTTAATTCCAACTTTAATTGCTATAGTAGTATGCTTTATAACTGCTACACTATATAGAGCTTTTGGTTTTTAAATCTCCATTGAAACCAACGTGAAGTGGTACATATTTACCACTTCACTTGATTAAATTTTAAAATTTATCTTTACATCTGTCCTTTATCAATATATAATAAACATAATTATTTTTTATCTGATAAAAACTTTGATAGGAAGAAGTAATATGAGAATGTAGTCTCAGCGATTGAGGGATGGTGTAAGCCTCAAACGAAAGCTTGTATGAATAACATCCTTGAGTTTCTAACCGAAATCTTTTAGATAGTAGACTTAGACGGGACCCTTCCGTTACAATGGGACAATCTCAAATTTGAAATTCGAATTTGGCATTGATTAAAGTGAGCATTTGCTAACATAGGTGGTACCACGGAAGTATATTAACCTTTCGTCCTATATTTTTATAGGATGAAAGGTTTTTTTATTTTATATAACAAAAAATACATTTTAATGGAGGTAATATTTATGAAACAAACTATTGATTTACTAACTCTACCTAAAGACTACACCAGTATATTAGACGTAAAAGAAACACAAATTGCCATCAAGCATCTAAAAGATTTTTTTGAAGAATCTCTTGCTAAATCATTAAACCTAACAAGAGTTTCAGCTCCACTATTCGTAACTGAAGATTCTGGTATGAATGATAATTTAAATGGTGTTGAACGTCCTGTTCAATTTGATATAAAATCAGTTCCAGACACAACTGTTGAAATAGTTCATTCCCTAGCAAAATGGAAAAGACGCGCTTTAAAAAGCTATTGTTTTTCTACTTATGAAGGTCTTTACACTGATATGAATGCCATAAGAAGAGATGAGGATTTAGACAATCTTCATTCAATCTACGTAGACCAATGGGATTGGGAAAAGATAATTTTAAAGAAAGACAGAAATATTGATACTCTAAAAAATACAGTAAGAGATATCTACAAAACATTTAAGGACACTGAGTGTTATATTCATTCACTTTATCCTGAAATTGAAAGAATTCTTCCTGATGAAATAACTTTTATAACTACTCAAGAGTTAGAGGATATGTACCCTGACCTTTCTCCAAAGGAGAGAGAGCATGCCATAACTCGTGATAAAGGGGCTGTATTCTTAATGCAGATAGGATGTACTCTTCTTTCTGGTGAAAAGCATGATGGAAGAAGTCCTGACTATGACGATTGGAGCTTAAATGGAGATATATTATTTTATTATCCTCTATTTGATACTTCTATCGAACTTTCTTCTATGGGAATAAGAGTTGATGAAGAAACACTACTAAAGCAGCTTGAGCTATCACATTGCGAAAACAGAAAGCATTTGAAATTCCACCAAGCTTTATTAAACGGAAAACTTCCTTATACAATGGGTGGAGGTATAGGCCAATCAAGAATATGTATGTTCTTTTTAAGAAAAGCTCACATAGGAGAAGTACAAGCTTCTTTATGGAGTGATGAAATGATAGAAATATGTGCTGATAACAATATTATGCTTTTATAGGAGGTAAATCTATGAGTGTTATTGGAATAATAGGAGCCATGACAATAGAGATAGAGGCAATAAAAGATAATTTATCCACATTTACTGAAAAAAACTATGCAGGTTTCCACTTTTATGTTGCTAAATATAAAAATTTAGATGTAGTATTGGTATCTTGTAGTGGCGGCAAAGTAAATGCCGCATGCTGTACACAAATATTAATTGATAAGTTTTGCGTAGATAAAATCATAAACACAGGAATTGCAGGTAGTTTAAATCCTAAAGTAAAGCTATGTGATACCGTTATTTCAAAAGATTTAACTTATCATGATGTAAGAAAAATTCAAATGAAAACATGCTTTCCCTTTATGGAATCATTTAAGGCTGATGATGAATTAATCCAATTAGCCCTTAAGGTATGTGATGCATCTGATTTAGAAGACTTTGATTATCACCTTGGAAGAATTGTGACAGGAGATGCTTTTATCTCAGACTCTGCTTTGAAATCTTCCATTATAGAACAATATGATCCTTACTGTGTAGAGATGGAAGGTTCTGCTATTGCTCATGTTTCTGCAATAAACAATGTGCCATTTTTAGTAATAAGAAGCATATCCGATAACGCTGACAATAACGTTGATATTGATTATGACCAATTTGAAAAAATAGCTGCAAATAATTCAGCTATACTTGTACTAGGTTTATTAGACTTACTAAGTAAATAATATATATTAAAAATCCCACTCTAATATTTCAGGTGGGATTTTTATGAATTTACCAATCATATATTATTTCTAGTATTAGATTTTATTACACATTATTTTCAAAATCCAAATTCAGATACAGGACTATATTCTAATCCTTGTGCATCAGCTACAGCTTTATATGTGACTTTTCCTTTGTAAGTGTTTAATCCCTTTAGAAGTGCCCTGTTATCCTTCATTGCCTGCTCTGCACCTTTATTGGCAATTTGTAATGCATATGGCATAGTTGCATTTGTAAGAGCTAATGTTGATGTCCTTGGTACTGCTCCGGGCATATTAGCAACTGAATAGTGAACTACATTATATTTTATAAAATAAGGATTCTCATGAGTTGTTATTCTGTCTATAGTTTCTATTGAACCTCCTTGGTCTATAGCTACATCGACCAAAACCGCTCCGGATTTCATAGATTTTACCATTGCCTCTGTAACTAACTTTGGCGCTTTTGCTCCTGGTATTAAAACTGCACCAACTACCAAGTCTGCTTCTTTAACACTTTTAGCTATATTATATTTGTTAGACATCAAGGTTATAATTCTACCTCCAAATATGTCATCTAAATATGCTAGTCTAGATGGTACTATATCTATAACAGTTACTTGTGCTCCAAGTCCAACAGCCATTTTAGCAGCATTAAGTCCGACAGTTCCGCCTCCTACTATAACTACTTTAGCAGGCTCTACTCCTGATACTCCACCTAAAAGCATACCTCTGCCACCGTTTATTTTCTCTAAAAGTCTTGCTCCAACTTGAATAGACATTCTTCCTGCAACTTCACTCATTGGCTCTAAAAGAGGAAGAGATCTGTTATCAAGCTGAACCGTCTCATAAGCAATAGCAGTGATGTTCTTTTTTAGCAAAGCTTTTGTCAACTCTGGCTCAGGAGCTAAATGAAAATAGGTAAAAATCGTTTGTCCTTCTTTAAATAAGTCGTATTCTGGAGGTAATGGTTCTTTTACTTTCATAATTATATCTGATATAGCATAGACTTCTTTTGGAGTATCAAAAATTTTAGCTCCCTCGTCCAAATATTCTTTATCAGTAAATCCACTTCCAAGTCCTGCGGATTTTTCAATATAGACTTCATGTCCTGCATTAATGAAATCTGTCACTCCTGCTGGTGTAATAGCAATACGATTTTCATTTGCTTTTATCTCTTTTGGAATTCCTATAATCATGATATTTGCCCTCCTTACACATCAAATATTTAACTCTATATTATAATTAAAAATCTTTTTCCACTAATTGTAAAGCACATTCTTATGTATTTTTTTTCTTTTTTTATCATTATTCTACTAAAAAATCTCAAAATATTGCATAGTGAAATTTTTGACTTATCTTTGAAATACATTTAAAAATTTGGATATTATTGACATAATCTATAGAGTTTGTTACTCTTATCTTAAATCTATTTTATGGGGGGCTTTTAATATGGAAGATTCATTTTTTATCTATAATTATAAAAGAAACATGATTGTACGAAGTATACTTTTTTCAATAGCCTTATTTTTTTCATTGTCTATCCTTTTCTCTGGACTTTCTCTTTTTAATAAAAATTATACTTCTCCACTCATAATTGATGATTCCCTTTCCTATTCATCCTCAAACCTAAAAGACAAGTATATAAAAATTAATTTGAACGACATAAGAGCTCTTAATGTATCCGAATATGTTCGTTCCAGCAATTTAGGGATAAAGGTTGGAGAATTCGATAATAGTAATTATGTAGCCCTCTGTTTTAATAATAAAATACTAATAGCTGATTTATCTGATTCTGATTTTGAAGAATTTGTAAAGCAATCACCATCAAGCTACACATTAAGAGGAGTAGTAAAGTGTCTAAATGAAGATAAACTTTCTTTGATCAAAAACAACTTAAAGGAATTAGGTTTCTCCGATGCACAGCTTAATTCTTTAGTATTTAAAAATTATGTTCAAGCGATGTCTCCTCTTCAATCTGCATCTCAACCTATAATAATTTCCCTTATAATATTCGCACTATCCTTTACATTATTTATACATATATCAATTCAAAATAGCAAAATGTTAAACAGCTTGAATGGATTTTCAAATGTTTATCCTGACCTTATTTATGAGGAAATTGATGCTGAGCTTCTTTGTGAGTCCGTATACATTAATGATTCGATTATGATAACTGAACATTATCTAGTAATACTAAGCGACTTATTAGTGGCAGCTATTCCACTTTCAGAATTAGTATGGGTGTATAAAAAACCAGATAAAATGTACAAAGATAGGCATCTAATTAAAAGACACAGAATATTTTTCATGCTATCAAATAAAGTTTGTTGCTCAATAAATTTCTACAATTCTGATGATAGTTTTGAAGAACTTCTCAGCCATATCTCTAGCCAATGTCCTACAACAATTTTAGGATATTCTCATGATGTAGACGATTCCATAAAAAATGACTCAAAAGAATTTTTTGATAAATGGTCACACATGCAAATTTAAAAACAAAGCTACCATGAATCATGTCATGGTAGCTTTAAATCTAATTATAATTTTTTTATTCTTGATATAAGACCACTTCTCGTTAAAAAATCATCTATCTCCTCTTCATTCAAGTAGACTTCCCCTATGTTTCCATGATTTCTACTCACATCATTAATCCTATGAAAATCAGAACCAGCAGTATATATCATATTGTTACTTTTAGCAGCATGTATAAAATAACGTGTATCATCTATAGTATTCTTAGCATATTTTGCCTCTATGCCATCAAAACCCATAGTTTTTATAATTTCAAATTCTTCTCTTGGCAGAAGAACTGGATGGGCTAATACTACTGTTGCACCAAAGAATTTCAAAATTCTTACTGCTGTCTCTATATAAAGCTTATGACTATATTCATAAAAATCGATTGTATTTCCAAACATATATCTTATTTTCTCTATATGTCCTCTTTTTGCTTCCATCAGGATTTCATTAAACATATCATTTTTATAGCTGTCATCTTTAAAATATCCAAGAACGTGTACCTTTGTATTCTTATATCTAGCTGAAATCTCAACGGCCGGTATGACCTCAACCCCGATGCACTCACCTTCTTTGATGGCTTCGTCTATTCCTGAAACTATATTGTGATCACTTATAGACATTATATCCACTCCATAAAATTTTGCCATACGTACGATTTTACTTGGTGTCATACTTCCATCTGAATAAATTGAATGTATATGGAAATCCCCCTTTTTAAACATGATTCTCCTTCATATCTTGTAAATTGCTTAATCATTTATGTTTTATTATATTCTAAATCTTAAAGAGCAGTGTCATTTTTTTATAAAAGTATTATAATAGAAGAATATAGTGCTATAAGGAGCGATGATTATATGAAGCTTAATAGAAATGATAAATGTTGGTGTGGCAGTAATAAGAAATACAAAACATGCCATCTTGAATTTGATGAGAAATTACAATCTTATAGAGATAAAGGTTGTATTGTCCCACCTAGAGAACTTATAAAAAATGAAGAGCAGATTAACGGTATAAAAGAAAGCTGCAGAATAAATACTGCAATTCTTGATTTGGTTGCTGAGAACATAAAGGCTGGTATGTCTACAGATGAAATCAACACTTTAGTTCATGATTTTACTGTAGCTCAAGGAGCAATTCCTGCACCTTTAAATTTTGAAGGTTTCCCAAAAAGCGTATGCACATCTATAAATGATGAAGTATGCCACGGAATCCCAAGTCCAGATGTTGTTCTTGAAGAAGGAGACATAATAAATGTAGATGTTTCTACTATTTATAAGGGTTACTACGCTGATGCTTCTAGAATGTTTAAAATAGGAGCTGTTCATGAAAAACTTGACGACCTAGTTAGAGTTGCAAAGGAATGCCTTGATAAGGGATTAGAAGCAGCTAAACCTTGGAGTTTCCTTGGAGATATCGGAGAAGCCGTTCAAACTCATGCTGAAAGTCACGGTTACTCTGTAGTTAGAGAATTTGGCGGTCATGGTGTAGGCATACAATTCCACGAAGACCCATTCGTTGCCCATGTAGGAACAAAAGGTTCTGGAATGCTATTAGTTCCTGGCATGATATTTACAATAGAGCCAATGATCAATATGGGTACATCTGATATCTTTATAGATGAAGATAATGATTGGACAGTTCTAACTGAAGACGGATATCCTTCTGCTCAATGGGAGTACACTGTGCTTGTAACAGAAACTGGAACTGAAATATTAACTCATTAGAATAGTTAAAAGTTACGTAGTGAAAAGTTAAGAGTTAGCAAAAAACTAGCAGTTTGGAAACTGCTAGTTTTTGTTTTTTTACATAGTAATATGGTATTTTTTATATGATCTTTATTTAATTTCAAGACCTAAAAGCCTAGTAAGTTCTAACCCTTGCATAGGAGTTACTATTGCCCCTCTTAACGCTGATATATCCACATTAATTCCATTTATATCACAAGTAGTAAAGTCTATTTTACTTAGAGATGTTCCATTAAAATAGCTGGCACTTAAGTCTGAATTAACAAATGTCAAAGCTTTATGCTTTACCTCTTGAAATACTGCCTCATTAAAATTGCTTTCAATGATATTTAAAGATTGAAGTTTAGAGAATGAAAAATTCATATATTTTCCTATGACATTTTCAAACAAAACATCTTTTAAGCTACTTTCATCAAACTTAGCTCCTATGAGCTTACATCCTACAAATTCCACTCTTTTCATACTAGAATTTGAAAACATAACGTTTGACAAATCACAGTTCTCAAATCTGCAGTCTATGATATCTATATTAGGAAATTCACATTCCTCAAATACAACATTTTTAAATATACAGGAGTCTATCTCAACTCCTTTTTCGCTTATTTCCGATGTTGTACAGTTTTTGATTAATTTATTTTGTATCTTATCTAAATAGTCATTTCTATATATTTTATCTACTTCTTCAAATTCATCTATAAATTTAGGCTTTTGTACCTTACTTTTTGTAGACATGTAAGACCCTTCTTTCCTCATTTACTTTAATATAGATTATAGCAAACTATAGATTTAATAAAAAGTTCCATTTATCTTTCTATTTTATCTTTACGCTGCATATAAGTCCCCCTCTTGTTGCTACAACTACCTTATTATTAAAGATTGCTGGTGAAGATTCTATGTTGGAACCAAGATTCACTTTATCTAATATCCTTCCAGTAATCCCATCCATTAAAAACATATTGCCAGCAGAATCGCATTGAATTATATATCCATTGCCTTCTTCATCATAAAAATCTACCGGTGACGACCACATATAATTGTCTAACTCTGTTTCCCAAAGAATTTCTCCAGAGGTTTTACTCATAGATATGACAGCCCCTCTATTAAATCCTTTATATCTAGCTAATGAAAATATAACTCTATCAGATAATTTGTTTTTTCCAATGATATTTGTAGCAAGAAGTCCTCCATTTACAGGATCATTCCCTATAAGAGATTCACACTGCATTTTCTTTGACCATACTTCTTCTCCTTTAAGTCCATTTATCTTTTTAAGAGTAGATACCCCTTTCGCTCCTTGTATATCTACTTCTGTTCCAGTATATAAATAAGGAATATTATTTTCTACATCTATAGTTATGGATGCATCTGTATCATCCCCACTATCAAACATCCATATTGGCTTCATTGTATTTAGATCTATACATTGTATATATCCATTGTTGTCTGCAAAATATAGAAGGTTACTATATATAGCTACGGAGTTCTCTATTCCTAGAAGTCCTTGAGATTCTGAAATTCTATACCTATACTTAGTAATTTTAGGTTCAATTGATATACTGCTCGCATCAGCATCATAATTTGTATTTAACTTCATAATATATAAAATCCCATTTTCTCCACCTTCAATCAATGTATCTGTGGCAGCATGTATGAGCGGTGAAGAATCAAAAGCTGGCCATCCCCTATATGCATTTCCATCCCATCCTCTTAGTTCATAAAGCTTTTTACCGTCAATTAAACTAAATATATTAAGTCCAACTACATCACGTTCATTTATTCCTTCACCAACATACAATAAAGGTATTCCTCTTGGGTCTATAGTCAATGTTCCCTTTATAGGATTACCTACATATACCTTGTCCCTTGAAGGTTTTCCCGTTTCTAAATCTAAGAAATATATGTTTCCATCTAAAGAGGAATATATAACTTCTGTGAAATCCTTGTTTTCTTTGAATTCATCCTTTATATTCATAGATCTTCTAAGTGATTCTGGCCATTTAACTATAGAAGGCTGTCCAGTCCATCCAGCTCCCCCTCCCCAGGTACTTGATGAAGTAGTAAATTTCCATTGAGCCTCAAGCTTCTTTTCTTTAATCTCACATTTTCCATAGGAAGGTGATGTCCTATAATTATTTCCTCTAAAGGTCGTAACTCCTTCCAGCCTAGTATATGATTCATGAAATACTATATTCTTATCTAAATTTTCAGCACCTATCACATCAAAATTTATTCGCTCTACATTATTAATCTTCAAATTTACAAACCGCTCTATTAACTTTTCCCCATCATTAATTTCTTTAGAAGGCTTTGTATTTGGAATATTTACAGCATAACATACTGCTTCTTTTTCACTTGAATCCTCATTCTTATGTTTACATCCAGTGCAGCATACACTAACAAATATAGTCGTTATAAGACTATATGCAATAATTTTTATGTTCCCCATGTCCATTCCCCCAATAAATCACCTAAAATACCAATTGTACTTACAATGATTGTTTCTATACACACTATATGTATATATGAGGGCCTATGGGTTTATGTAATTATTCAAACTTCTAATTACAAGAAAAAACACCTCATAATTCAATATGAGGTGCAAATTCTAATTATTTATTTTTTTCTTCTTATTGTAAACCATAATAGCAGCAGTGATATTAAAGTTATACCTAGCCTTATATAGTTTTCACTAATATTTATAATATCATAACTCACTAATGCCTCTAGAGCTATAGATGGAATCTTTCCTAAAAATGTAGCTATAGTAAATCTTACTCCACCTACATTACTAAGAGAAGCAGCAAGAGTTACAAAGCCTGCTGGTATAAAAGGTATTAGTCTTCCTTCAAAAATAAGCATGCCTGACCTCTTACCATCACTATTTACTAGTTTATCTAAAAGCTTATGCTTATCGCTTATGAATTCAGCTTTTTTCTTAAATCCTAGCCTATAAATTTTAAAGGTTATATATCCCCCTATTGTTTCTCCTAAAAGTGAAATTAAAAATCCATTTATAGGTCCAAAAAATAATATGTTTGCTCCTGTGACAAAAACTGAAGGAATAACTCCTGATAATGCTATACCTATGCTTATAAGAAGAGATATTAAAACAGCAATATTATTATATTGATTAAAGAGCTCAACTACACTATCAATACTAAACATGTGTAAAAACTCCTTTCGTCTTTAGGTTTCTAGTTTGTACAACTTCTCTGCATTTATGTGAAATAACTTTTCTCTTTGCATATATGTTATATCTAATGATTCAACAAAATCCTTATGAGCTTTCATACTACATCCACCATAGTCACTTCCGAAAATTACTCTGTCTTCTTTCTCTCTAACTATTTGTGATATTATGCCCTTTGAATTTTCTATCGTATCATCATAGTAAGCTACGGATGAAATATCATAATATATGTTATCTTTGTCCATTGTAAATATATAGCTTTCATAAATATTGGGGAATCCAATATGACAATAGACGATTTTCAGTTTAGGATATGTTAATGCCAATTTAGACATCAGATAAGGAGTTGCATAAACACTTCTATCAGTATGAATAGCTATTGGAACATCGTACTTTGTGCATAAGTTATACACTTTTATAAGCCTCGAATCATTTATATAAAATCTTTCATGACCTGGATATATCTTTATTGCTACTATATCCTTATTCTTCAAATATTTCTCTAACTTCTCTAAATTATCTTCATATTTATAAAATACACTAATACCAGCTATGATATGTATATATTTCTTGTCCTTAAATAATCTTATACACTGGTCGTTAGTACCAATATCACTTGGTTCCACAGAATCAGCTATAACTACAGCCCCTAATATTCCATTCTTATTAAGTTCCTTAATAAGCCTTTGTTTTTTGTCTTCAAAACTATGAAGTTCTTCGTCTACTGGTAAATGTAAATGTGCATCTATAATCTTTCCCAATCTAATCGCTTCCTACTACAATAATATACATACTTAATTATATGCTATTCCATCTCATATTAAGAGAATCACTCCAATATAAAACTATTGGAGTGATTCTCTTATATTATAAATCTAAAAACTTTTCAAATCTTTCTTTAACATTCTCTTTTCCTAAAATCTTCATTATTGTATAAAGATCTGGAGTATTTCCTCTGTGAGTTACGGCCGCTCTAACTGCTGCTGCCACATCAGATACCATACCTTTGAACTCTTCTGGATTCTTCTTGTAAGCTTTTCTATCAGCTGCATATCCATGAGCTACTGCAAATTCCTTAAGTCCTGCGAACCAGTCAGTTTGCTCTCCTGATATATCGAATACTTCTTTATATTCTCTTATAAGATTTTTGCATTCTTCTAAGTCTATCTTAGATGGAAGCTCTAAATTTTCCTTTGGCTCATCATAGAATAATTCATCAAAGAAGTAGAATATTTTTTCTCTTACTTCGTTCCACTTTCCAAAGTCCTTTCTTGGTTTTGGACCTTCTTTGTCTATATTGAATAGAGCTCTTCCTCTATCTTCATACTTAGTTAGAAGATCATACATCTCTTTGTCGTAATCCTTTGCCCAAGTTGTATATAAGTCATAAACTTTATCTGCAGGCATCTTTGCTATTATATTTTTGCTTACATCATGAAGTTTTACTATATCAAATAATGCTCCACTGTTGCTCATCTTGTCAAGAGATACTGGGAAGTCAGTGTAAGGAGCCTCTGGATTTTCAGCTCTCCAATCTTCAAAGTTAGAGTTAATTATATTTAATAGGTACTCTAAAACTGAAACATTTGGATATCCTTCTTCTCTATAGTAAGTTACAGCACTTTCTGGGTCTTTTCTCTTGCTTAGCTTTCTTCTAGACTCTCCATCCATCTTCATCATAGTTGGTATATGACAATATTTTGGAAGAGGTAAGCCTAAAACTTCAAATAACTGAACATGAGTTGGAAGTGATGGAAGCCACTCCTCTCCTCTTGTTATATGAGTTGTTCCCATTAATGTATCATCAACAGCATGAGCAAAATGATAAGTTGGAAGTCCATCAGATTTTATGATTACAACATCTTGTAGACTTTCTGGGAATGATACATCTCCCTTTACATAGTCATGTATTTCTTTTCTTCTATCTGGTGATCCTGGAGATTTTAATCTTATTACAAATTTTTCTCCACTATCAATTCTCTTTATAGCATCTTCTGGTGATATATCTCTACATCTAGCCCACTTTCCATAATATCCTGGAGTTTCTTTTATAGCAGTTTGCTCTGCTCTTATAGCGTCTATATCTTCTGATGAACAGAAACATGGATAAGCTAATCCCTTTTCTATCAATCCCTTTGCAAAAGTTTGATAGATTTCTCCTCTTTCACTTTGCTTATATGGACCGTAGTCACCCTTCTCTTCATACTCTCCTGTCATACCTTCATCAAAATCTATATTGAAGTTGTGCATTGTTGCTATAGTATCTGCTATAGCTCCCTTAACTTCCCTCTTTTGGTCAGTGTCTTCTATTCTTAGTATAAAAACCCCGTCACTTTGCTTTGCAAGTCTCTCTGATACTAAAGCTGCAAATACTCCACCTATATGCTGGAATCCTGTTGGTGATGGAGCAAATCTTGTAACTTTTGCACCCTCTTTTAAGTTTCTCTTCTTGTACTTATCTAAATAGTATTCTGATGTTTTTGTAATTTGTGGAAGCATTTTGTCTGCTAATGCTTTGTAATCCATAGTTTCATCTCTCCTTACTCTATATGATAATATTATTTCTAAAAATAAAAAAAGCCTATCATCCTATATTAGGACGAAAGACTGTTATCCGCGGTACCACCTAAATTAGCCTGCTTAAAATATAAGCAAAACTCTCTTTATCGCATATATGGGGTGCCTCCCATGACCTACTACGAAATCTTCTTTCAGCCATAGCTCCAAAGCTTCTTTCTATGAACTTTCTCACTGAACTCCCACCATCTATCAGCTCTCTTTGCAGAAAATATTCATATACTCTTCTTTTTCATAGCCTTTTATTATATTAATCACTATTATACTGTTAAGTTCTAAAATTGTAAATATCCTTCTCAAAATTATTTAAAACTTAAGTTTTTAATTAATCCATCTTCTCCAAGGACTGTGTTCTCAAATACTTCTCTAGCATTCATTATATACTGCTCTGGCAACATCATTGCTGGACTAAAATGAGTTAGAAGCATTTCCTTTACCTTTCCCTCTTTAGCAATCTCAGCAGCCTCTCTAAATGTCATATGACAATTAGCTATTGCTTTCACCCTATCATCATCATTTCCATAAGTTCCTTCACACACAAATAAGTCGCTATTTTCTATAAAAGTAGGAATAGTTACTAATGGTCTACTGTCGGTAATAAAAGATAACCTTATGCCTTCCCTATCTTCCCCTAGAACCATTGATGGCTTATAGATTTTTCCTTCATATTCCAAATCCGCCCCCTTTTGAAGTCTGCTCCACAAAATCTTTGGAACCTCATTCTTCTCAGCAGATTCTACAGAAAACTTTGCTCTTCTCTTAACATCAAACCTATAGCCTATACATGGTGCACTATGTTTAAGCTCTAAAGTTTCCAGCTTCATGTTGTCATATAAATTTATACTTTCCTTTGGTGCTTCTATTATTCTTACCTCATAAGGGAGATATGGGCATATAACTCGAAGTCCATCTATAACAGCCTTTATCCCTTCTGGTCCGATTATGGTTAAAGGCTCTGTTCTCCCACTGTTTCCTATAGTACCTAAAAGTCCAGGTATACCTACAGTATGGTCACCATGGAAGTGACTTATGCATATATAATCTATAGTTTTAAATCCCCAACCTATAGACCTTATTGCAACTTGAGTTCCTTCTCCACAATCTATGAGAACTTTTCTTCCTCTAAAATTTATAAGCATTGATGATAATCTTCTATAAGTCATAGGCATGCTTCCACCGCAGCCTAAAAGTGCTAAATCCATCATAGAAAACACTCCTTTTAATACAGAATTCAACTTTATATTATTAATTATCTTTATATTATTGTCACATAGATGTTCTTTTAAAATCAAATAATACCACTTAAAACATGATATAATTTATTTAATAAGGGAACAAATAGGGATTTATAGGAGGCAAAATGATTAACGTTAAATTTTACGATTCCATAAATGATGAAAAAATTAAATTTGCAGTAATTGTATCTCAATTTAATGGAAAATGGGTATTTTGCAAGCACAAAGAAAGAAGCACTTATGAAATACCTGGTGGACATAGAGAAGTAAATGAAAAAATAATCGATACAGCAAAGCGTGAACTTTTTGAGGAAACAGGTGCAGTTGAGTTTAATTTGTTTCCGGTTTCTATATATTCAGTTATAGGTAAAACAAGGGTTAATGAGACTGGCGAAGAATCATTTGGTATGCTCTATTATGCTGAAATTATTCGATTTGATGATATCCCAGCATCTGAAATAGAAAAAGTCGTCCTGTTTTCACAGATTCCTAACCAATTAACTTATCCCCTTATCCAGCCTAAACTCATAGAAAAAGTTATTAATTCTAACTTCCTAAAATTAAAATTTAAAAAATAGAATAAATAAAAAATATTCTCCGATATATTCGAAGAATATTTTTTTAAGATTTTAATCAAGTTTAGTAAAATAAAGTCCTACCTCACTATCGCCTACTACAACTATAGTGTTTTTATTTGTTATTGTCCCTGCATTACATTTTCTATGACAGTTAACATTTTTATATACAATATCATAATTATCATCTAAAACAATTATTGCAGATTTCTTATCTTTTTCTGTAAATTGATACATTAAATTATATGTATACTTATCATTTTGATTAAGCTGGTAAATTCCAGCTTTATATATTTGATTAGATGGTTGTATGAACTCAGTAGCATATGCTGTAGATGTAAAAATTGAGAAAAACAACATTAATGAACATATAAATGTAAAAATTCTTTTTTTCATTAGTATCACCTCAATAATATTATCTTCATAACTTCCACAATTTATTTATATAAAGTAACTTTTTTATATATAAGATTCATTCTATATTGATATAAAAACCATGTGCTTGTTCTTAAAAAATTGGATAGTTAAATATTAGTAGTTATGATAAAATTTATTTAATAATAGAATATGAGTATATTCAATATTAAATTTGGAGGTAATATATTTGATCACAAAAAAACACCATAAAGTATTAGTCTTCTGTATCCTCATTTTTATCTTTTCAATATTTGCTTATAATGTTGATTCTAGATTAGTTGCTAATGATGAACAGCCCATTTTTGTAATTCCTGTTTCTATAGCAAAAGATGGTGGAACTACACAATACTATGGTATAGGTTATAAAGTGATCAGCTGGAATGTATTAAGTATCAAGGAAATCAACGGAAAAGAAGTTGATGGAAAAATGATAGGATATGAAATTAGCACCCTATTTAATCTCCAACATATCGATGATGGTCCTAAGAAAGAACTTAACTTTGTGCCTAATAAATAGTAATGCCATATTAGACACATATGTAAAACAATGCTATAATTCAGAAGAATATTTATAACCCAAATAATACACGGAGGAAAATACACTATGAAATCATCATTTAAATTATTAAGTTTATCAATTTGTATGGTTCTAATGACAGTATTTTTTGTAGGCTGTACTAAAAAAACAGCTGAAGAAATAAACTTCTTTAACTACGGAGAAAACATAGACAAAGAAACTGTGGAAGAATTTGAAAATAAGTATGGCATAAAAGTTAATATTGAAACTTTTGATGACATGGAAACAATGTATCAAAAGCTCAGCAAGGGAGGTACTAAATATGACGTAGTTCTAGTATCTGATGCCTTAATGCCAAGAATGATAGATCAAAATTTACTTCAAAAATTAAATAAAGACAGTATCCCTAATATATCTCAAATGGAAGAAGATTATTTAAATCTATCAATAGACCCAGGCAACAAATATTCTGTACCTTATATGTTCGGAACTGTTGGACTTATTTACAATAAAGATGTTGTAACAGAAAATGTTGATAGCTGGGATATATTGTGGAATGAAAAGTATAAAGATAAAATATTCATGTTTGATACCTACAGAGATACTCTTGGAGCAGCCTTAAAAAAATTAAACTACTCTCTAAATTCAACTAATCCTAAGGAACTTGAAGAGGCTAAACAGTTACTGATAAATCAAAGAAAGTTAGTTAATCCAATCTATGGAGTTGATAATGGAACTACAATGATTCCAGCTGGTGAAACTGATATAAACATGATTTGGTCTGGTGAAGGTTTAAATCTTCAAGATGAATACCCTAATTTAGTTTATATTGTACCTAAGGAAGGTGCTAACTTCTGGATTGACAGCCTATGTATACCTGCTAATGCTAAAAACGTATCTGCTGCTGAAAAATTTATAAATTTTGTAAGTGATAAAGAAAGCGCTCTTAGAATAGCTGATGAAATAGGCTATACAACTCCAAATAAAGAAGCGAGATTAGAGCAGCCTGAAGAAGTTAGAAATAATCCTAATGCTTATATGCCTAAAGAAATAATGGACAGATGTGAAATCTATACTGACTTGCCTAGTGAAAGCAAAAAATTATATGATTACATCTGGACTGAAATAAAACAATAAAGATAGAAGTAGTGAAATCTTATTAGGTTTCACTACTTTTTTAATATTATCCTAAATACATCTTAAACTACTCTTTAAAAGTCTATCATTTTACAAAATATGTTATAATAGTTTTAATATCCAACTTTCATGAAAAATCAATATATTTCTTGTGAGGTTTATGAAATGAAAAAACTTACCAAAATCAAATTATTTATAGAATTCAGTGTGTTCTTTATTGTAGTTGCTATCTTTTGCTTTTGGCAAAATAATAACATTGTAATTTCAAACTATACTCATCACAGTCGAAAAATTCCACCTGCTTTCCATGGGTATAAAATTCTTCACATTTCTGATTTACACAATAAAATGTTTGGTAAAAATCAAGATTATCTTATAAAAAAAATTAAAGCTTCCAGCCCTGATATCATCGTTATTACTGGTGACTTAATAGATAGACGAAGATTTGATTTAGATACAGCTGTGTGTTTTATAAATAAAGCTGTTGATATTGCTCCAATCTATTATGTATCTGGCAATCATGAGGCTTGGTCAGGCAAATATGATCAAATCAAACAATCTCTAAAAGATGCTGGAGTTTTAATTTTAGATGATACTTCTCTTGAACTCTTAAAAGGTGAGAACTCAATACAACTCCTTGGTTTGTCAGACCCCGATTTTCTTACTTCAAATTACTTGGATGGTACAAACACTAAAAAATTAGAACTACAACTAAAACAGTGGTCAAACGATATAAATTATAAAATATTACTTTCCCACCGTCCCGAGTTATTCTCTCTATATATTGAAAACAACATAGATTTGATTTTTTCTGGTCATGCTCATGGCGGACAAATTAGACTTCCCTTTTTAGGTGGATTAATTGCACCGGACCAAGGATTCTTTCCCAAATATACAAGTGGTCCTTATAAAAATGGTAATACAACTATGTTTGTAAGCAGAGGTTTAGGAAATAGCATTTTCCCATTTAGAGTATTTAATCGACCTGAAATTGTTGTTGTAACATTAAAAAGTGAGTAATAAAATCTATAACATATCTTACACTAATGTACTGTAAGTTAAGTTTTCTAAAAACTGTTTTCAATCCTTAATCTTTACTCTTTTCTTCATAATAGTAATTTATCTGAAAGCTTTATAATATCCTAGAATCAAAAAAATATTTTTAGTTTTTGTATACATTCTACTTATAGAATTGTCTTATATACATAAGGCCTTAAAAAATAAAAGAGGAGGAAAGATGGACAAAGATATTATAATAAAAGAAAATTTTTATACTCAGCTGGTAAGCGATACTTCTGTTGAGAGAGCAGTCTTAAGTGAAGAAAAATCTGTAGAAGTAAATAATGTGCTTAATAGTCTAAATGAAAAATATAGTTCTTTAATGATATTTAAATACGAAATAGACTTAAGCTACAAATAAATTGCTGCTCTTTTAGGTTTAAATGAAGCTACTGTAAAAACTTACTTGTATAGAGCAAGAAATAAATTTAAGGAGGAATGGAATAAAAGCTATGAATGATATTGATGATATATTTGATGATAAAAAATTAAAGCAATCTATAAGAAAAGCAAAGGTTAAGTCCACATTAAAGATAATTGGAATAGCTTCAATTGTCATTATAGTTGGAGGTTTATTAAATATATTTATAGGTCTAAATCTTAGTAAAAAGCAGTACGAGAAAAATGATGCTTATGTAAAATTATCAATTCCTAATGGTTATATAAGCGAATCAAATACTATTATAGGTTTTTTAGGTGGTACTGGAACTTATAAGATAGCTAAAAATATGAATGGTAAACCTGTTATCTTAGAAGATAAAAATTCTTCATTTGGTATACTCCCTCCAATAAATTACTCTGTATTAAATGGCGGTGGTTATCATATTGCATCTCAGTGGCCGGTATCCTTTTGGGAAAACGGATATAAAAAGATGTTATTTTTTCATCCAGAACTTCAGTATAAAGAATATAAAAATGATTTAGCTGATATAGAAAAAATACCTGATGGAAAATTAATAGAAATGGCAATCTCCTTTGATAAACCCTACAAAGTAACCGATTTATCTATTATCCAAAAAAATTAGAACCTGCAAATGTGACTTGGATGTGGTTAAATGAATTTACTGATAAAAAAATGCAGGAATATCAGTATGAGATAGATAATTATGATGCTAAAGCAAATGGTGTTTCTGAAAGTGAAACTATAGGACTTCCATTAACTATGGCACATAATGGTTTCACCTATAATCCATATACTCAAGGCTACGACGAGATAGTAGATACCTTAAATAAAAGTTCTCTTCCTGAACACAAAGCCCTATATGATAAGATAATTTCAAATGGCAAAACAAAAATAGAAGATGCTGAAATCCTTGGAGTCATCGTCCACGGAACAAAATCAGAATTAAAACAGTTGATAGATAACCCACTTATTAAAGCATCCTCCATTGGAGTCATAGTAGATCCACTATATATTGGTGAGAAACGTTAATATATACTGAATAAAACAAAAATGAAGGCAAATAAGTTTCAAAATTTCTAATTTGAAATATTGAAGCGTCTTTGCCTTCATTCTATATTAAAATCTTAAATAATCCAAAGCTTCCTCTTAAGGAGTTTTTTAATTCTATATTTTATTATGCCATAATCATCATTATGATAATTTGCGCTACAAGAAGTGTAAGTCCTAATGGTATCTGCTTCTTTATAACGGCATATTTATCTTCCATTTCAAGGATTGCTACTGGAACAATATTGAAGTTTGCTGCCATTGGTGTCATAAGTGTTCCACAGTATCCGCTTGTTAAGCCTATCATTCCAACTACATTTGGATCTAATCCATATTGTAATATGAATGGTATTCCTATACCTATTGTTATAACTGAGAATGCTGCAAAAGCATTTCCCATTATCATTGTAAATAATGCCATAGCTACGGCATATACGATTATAGCTACTGTCACATTTCCTTCTGGTACGATGTTACTTACCATTCCTGATATTACATCACCTACTCCTGCTGCTGCAAATATTGCACCTAATGAAGCTAAAAGCTGTGGTAATATTGATAATGGTCCTACAGCCTCTAAAAGTTTCTTACCTTCTATTGGTACTACAGTAGGGCTGTCTTTTGACATTATTAATATAATTATAGCTGATACTAATATACCAAAACCTAATCCAACTAACGCTCCTAGTTTTGGTAATACTATTCCAATTATTAAAGCAAGCATTCCCATAGTAAGGGCTGGAATAAATACTTTTAATCCAAGCTTATCTGCCATTTTTCTCTTATATTCTTCTGGTATAACCTTGTTTACTCCTGGGCTTACTCTCTTTATTATAGGTGGTATTGTCATTATAACTACTAATATTCCTGCTACAACTGGAGACATCCATCTTCCTAGGGCTAATAAAGCTGCTAAAGCCAGCCAGAATACTGCTGTTCCGATTTTATTTTTCTGATTTTTATCCGCTAATGCTCTATATCCAACATAAGCTGACATAAGACCACATGCTACATATATTACTTCCATTATTATATCTTTGTTACTCATTTTTCATCACCTCATTTTCTAGTATTTTTATAGCTGCTTATATTTCTTCATTAATTTCTTGTTTAAGAACATGAAGTAAATGATTGATACCACACATGCTGTTATAAATACTGGTATCTCTGCTCTTACTGCTTGAACTGGGTCTATTATATAATTGTATGGTTCTAATGTACCCTTAACTAAAAGCAGTCCTGAACCTGCGATGAATAATGATTGACCAAAAAACCAGCTTATATTTTCTGCTGCTGTATTCATTGCCTTTACTGTATCTGCGTCCTCTGTATCTAGCTTCTTTCCATATCTCTCAATTGAAGCCTCTGCCATAGGATTTACTACTGGTCTTATGAATCCAGCAACTCCTCCTAAGTTTACATTGAATGCTGCTAAGAAACCTCTTATTACAGTATATAAAGAACTTATAAGACCTGGGCTTGCTTTCTTCATCTTTGCTATAAGATCTCCCGCCACCTGTTTCAAACCATTTTTCTCTAAAACTCCTACTACTGGCAAGGTTATTATAAACATAGCCATATATCTGTTTGATACAAATGTCGAACCTAACGTAGATAAAATTTCTCGAAGATCCATACCACCTACTAATCCAGTAGTGATACCTGCTGCCATTACTATTCCTATTGCATCTAGTTTCAATGCAAATCCTACTACAATAATTAATATACCTATTAATTTAATCATTGCTATTCACTTCCTTTTCCTTTGATTAATCTATTCTCTATGAAATGAAATCATGGAGAATTTGATATTTTTTTCACTTTTATCATTTTTATATTTTCTCGCATTTTTATTATATCAGCTTTTTATTTTATATCAATTAAGTCTTTCATGTAAATTTCACTGAAATACAGCTTTTTATCACTTTTTATGCATTATTTTGCTATATTTGTCGTATTATATTTATATTACTGATTTGCAATTTCTATTGAATTGAGTTATAGCTATAACAAAAGTACGTTATTATTTTATCAATTTGTTGTATAAATAAATATCCTCCGGCCTAGCCGGAGGTTTTGCATTAACGGGCATAGCCC